>JABXNS010000005.1_pt1 | contig 253360 bp, 242 predicted proteins | sample 7301101 | NCBI WGS metagenome assembly JABXNS01 (sample SAMN14449646, study PRJNA615230) | soil metagenome | isolation source: soil from bare, unvegetated metal-rich iron-sulfur acidic spring small-cell... | place: Canada: Paint Pots Mound, Kootenay National Park, BC | collected 2017-05-25 | reverse complement strand
GGCGTCGGCGGATCCGCGACTGCGTCGACCGACAGCACGAGTGCGCTTATACTTTATCTGCTGGCTCAACGGTTACAATCCGATTTTTGCGCTGACAGCCAGCCGCCGATGCAATCCGTGAATGGCTATACACCTGGAACGAGTGGACCGTGCGCGTCACACGTCGGCAAGAACGTATTTTCCGTTCCATCGCTTCGCGTGGTTCCCGAGGCGACTTGGACCGTCGAAGATTTTCGAACTCAGTGCGTAAGCGATCCCTACATTAGTGGCGGCGCCACCAAACTCGGACATGGTACGGTTGGCGGGATTTTGATCAATGAAGCGGTGACATCTCATGATGGATCGTTTCACATTATTTCAGTGGGCAGCGGAACGGAAGCAAACATCTCGGCCGATGTAATTAGTTGCGATGCCGAAAACGCACTGGGAAACCAGCTCGTGTCATCGAGCCTCATTTCCAGCGGCTCGCACACATCTCGCCCTTCGTTCTTCTTGGTCGCACTTGGCGGAACAATCATAGCCCAAAACCTCGCCGCGAAGGCGACCGTGCAAGGCTCAACCGGCACAGCCACCCCGACCGATCAGGGCATTCTAACCGGGCTGTTGGTAAATCAGGCGATTGCGACATTCATGCAGGGGCTATCAAGTACGACAGTCGGCAACCCCAGCTCCGGCCTGACGCTGAGGAAGACTATAGAACAATGGGCTAACGAATTTGTGCTTAATCTGGAGCACGACTGCAAACGGGTTGGTCCGTCGGGACCCATACTGTGCCAGAAGCTACAAGCCGCTCCGACGCCATCACCTTCGCCGCCGTCGGAGTCGCGTAAAAATTGAATGCCTCCGAAAAAGTATGCTAACCTCTGTGCTCGTCCAGGATCGGACGGCTCAGAATACGTGCGGCTCGATATCTCTCTGGCAAAGCTGGACGCCCACATGCGACAACATGACCCATCGTGGAATACAGATCGGATCGACGACAACAATATTACATTTTCGCCTGGAAAATACAAAAAGTGGTTGGGCAGAATTAGAAATATGGATCAAATGGAATGGCCCGAGCTTTACACTACTGGTTCGCATGTTTCGATAATGGAGGGACGCCACCGATTGTATGCGCTTATAGATGAAGGCTACGATACGGTTACCATAGCCGTCGAAGCCGGATCTGCCAGCAAAATACGGCAAATTCTTCAGTAACGATTTTCACTGCCACGGAAAGATTTGTCTTCAATGCCGCCATCTGGTTACTGAAAGGGGACCCATACATGTTCGCAAGAGCCGCCCTAGCCACGGTCGCTTTTCTACTCGCAACGCTTACCGACAGTCCCGCTGACCCCATCAAGGGCAATCCTATTAATGTGTTTGGCGGACCCATCTCATCGGCGCCGAGATCTGCTTCATTTCCGTTTATATCGTTCTGTCGAGCAACATTGGACTTCGTTGTTACCGGAACGTTTGCCGGTAACATTGCCGTCGATGGGTCGTCAGATCAAAGCGGACGCTGGTTTGAGGACGCTCCAGAATTGAAGCAATCAATCGCCAACAATGGAGAAGTAAGCGGTTTCACGGTCGCTGCAAAGCAGCCGCAGGGGGGGACTTCCCCTGCATGGTCGCAGCGATTTACATACATCTTTTCGGTGAATCATGCCACCCTTCGGCTCCGTCTCGTTCAGGTCAATTCGGGATTAGCCGGAGGGACGGTGGAGGCCATACTAACGCCTCTTCCTTGCCCCTAGTTTCTCCGACCGGCTAATCACACCCGTGTAAGCTCTGTGGCTTCCAAAAACGAATCAACGGGCGCGTAACCGCATGATTTCAGTAAGAAGCTTTCATGCCGCTTTCTTGCGCGCGTGGAGAGGTGTAGCTGAAGGTGTACACAACCAGCCCGCTCCCTCTGTCGACCTCTACAAGAAGTTTTTTGACCTTTACAACATAGTGATGGCCGCCGCCATAGCCGTGGCCGTCTCCAACACGACAGATTTGTTTGCCAGCGCTTCAAGGCAGGGCGCATTATTCGGCGTCGCGCTCTTTATCCTGGCGTTGCAAATCTTCATGGGGATTGTGACCTGGATGCTAATCGCCCGATACATCTTGCTGTTTCAGAGCACCGCTGCGGCACGAACCGATCTTTACATGATGCTAATGGCCATCCCATTGATTTTTATTGTCCTGTTTTATGCTGCGCAGAAAATTAGCCCATTCGATTTTCGTGCTTCAAATGTAAACGTGCTAGAGGCCATCTTGGGAACGCTACAGCCAATATCGTACATTCTGTTAGCCTGCGCGTTTGTCTCAACCGGTCTAATTGCTTATTTATTAATCCGCCAAACCAAAGACCATAGCACTCAGCATGAACTTGGCAATGCCGCCTACGCATGCGCCGTCCTCACCGGTACTTTCTTGGGCATCGGTGCGCTGTTAGCTTTAGTACTGCGGCATTCCGTTCGCTAGGAATTGGCCAAGAGGGTCAAACAGCAAATCTAAGCCCAGGGTGAACGAGGGTCAACAATATGCAGCGTCACAAAAACTACGCCCGCCGCTAGTATCGCCGTTGCAAAGAGCGGCTCAAGGGAAACTAAACCGACAATTAGCGATGAGCATACTAGGCCGATCTTAAACCAAGGGACCACCCTAGCTTCGTAAATACCCGCGTAGATGCCAGAAAATCCAGTTTGGCCGCACGGTGACTTCGGGCTTAGGTCCGCCGGCAGGCTCTCCTTCGGTTCCGCGTTGGCATAGTAGTTATTGAGGCTAGCGCTTTGCAGTCTGAATGCCAGAACTACGACCGCGGCAGATAACGCCGCGATCCCGACTGCGAGCACGATGAACCAGGGACTCACGACCGGCCGCAGCTTGTGTGAGCAGGAGACTTACGGCTCGCCATGCGGATGCGAAAGGAGCAGGCCGTCGATTGCGCGCACGCCTTCGCGACGCAGAAAAGGAACGACGATGCGCTCGCCCACCGCTTCGGCGGTCGATTCGCTTCCATGCCCTTGCTCTAAACGTCCGCCCGCATCGACCAGGAGCGTGTGTCCGTGCGGTGTGCGAATGACGATGGCGTCGGCTTGCCCCACGTCGAGCACCGTAATTCGAAGGCGATGGTCGGGAGTACGCGGCGGCCACGCGACGAGCAGCACGCCGAGCATGAAAAATGCCGGGGCAAAATGCCGGGCGCCTCGCTTCCAAAGAAAGACGGCGGCAACCAGCAAGACGTCATATGCGGCGATCGTCCACAGCGGTGGGGGCATCGCGGCGATCGTTGAGCCGGGAAGCGTCGCGAGCGTGTGAACCGTTGCGACGATCCATGCCAGCACCCAACCGTTGAGATTGGCGATTGCCTGCGCGAGCTGCGGAACGGCCCCGAGCGCAAGTTGCGCGGCACCAAGAATCATCGTCACGCCGACACATGGCACAACTGCGGCATTGGCGACGATCGCGTAAGGCGCGAAGAGTAGGAAGACCGAGGCCGTCAGCGGCCACGTACCGATTTGCGTCGCCAATGTGAGCGTAAACGTTTCGCGCAAGCGTGCCGGAATCTCCGCGTAACGCTGAAGTTCGTCGTCGATGCAATCCGCGCAGAGCACTATTGCACCGACACACGAAAACGAAAGCGCGCACGAAGCGCTGCCTATCGCCAGCGGATCGAAGAGCGCGATCGCCAGCAGCGCCGCTCCGAAGATGTTCCAGGCTCGCGTAGCCCGGCCGCACGCGTAGGCAGTCAGCGCGAACGCGATCATCGTCGCAGCGCGCATCGCCGGCAAATGGAGCCCGCTGAACACAGCGTAGAACCAAATCGCCCCAATTGTGAGCGCGCACGCGAACGCGCGCGGCGTACTCAAAAAGCGCAAAAGCAAAAGCGTCATCGCGGCGACTACGCCGAGATGCAAGCCCGCGGTGACCAGCACGTGCACGGTTCCGGTTTCCTGAAACTCAGTCCGCAGTTCGGGCGGCAGCGCCGATCGCTCGCCCCACAGCTCGCCGGCCAGAATCGTTGCCGATGGCTCCGCAAGGCGCGCGCGCAGCTGCGCGAGCGCCCATTCGTGCGCCCTTGCGATGAGCACGTCGAGCGTCGGCGCGCGTGGCGGCAGAAAGCGAAGGACTTGCGCGTTGCCGATGCGTGCAATGAGACCGCGTTCGCGTTCGATCGCGCGCTGGTCGGGTTCGCCGGGGTTGCGAGGTTCGTCAAAAGGCTCAATTCGTCCGCGCAGCAGTACGCGAACGCCGGCATGCGGAAGCGAGCCGCGCGTCGCAACGGCGAGCTTCGTTCCGCCATCCGCTGCGCAGATAAAAGCGCTGCCGTCGTTTTGCGCGCCGTTCGGATCGAGAACGGTGCACGCGATGCGCGCAGTTTTTCCCGCAAACGTGGACGCGGGATGCGTAACGTGCAGCGCCGCCGCGCACCAGCCCGCCGCCAGGGCGAGCCCGGCGCACGCGCGAAGCGGCAGGAGCGGCGGACGTGCCAGCGCGATCCAGCCGCAGAGCACGACGCATGCGCACAGCGTCAATCCGCGCGCCTCGGCGGGAAAAGGCTGCGCGGCGGCCGCACCTAAAGCGGCCGCGGCTCCCAATAGCAAAAGCGGGGTACGTTCCGGCACGTATCGCAACTGCGACGAGACGGCAAAAATTAAAGGAGCTGCAATGCGGATCATGGTCACCGGCGGGGCCGGATTCATCGGGTCGCACGTGACCGATGCGTACTTGGCCGCCGGCCATGAGGTGCTGGTCCTCGACGCACTGTGGGAACACGGCGGCGGCCGTCGTCAAAACGTGCCCCCTCGCGCGTTATTCATGCATATGGATATCCGCGACGAATCGATTACACGAATTTTTCAAGAGTTTAAGCCGGAGATCGTGAGCCACCATGCGGCGCAGGCTAGCGTCGCCATCGGATCGCGCGATCCGATCTACGACGCGCAAGTGAACGTCGTCGGCCTGCTCAACGTTCTGGAAAATTCGGTGCGTCACGGCGTTCAAAAGATTATCTACGCTTCAAGCGGAGCGATATTCGGAACGCCCGACCGGCTGCCGATGAACGAAACGACGCCCCGGCGCCCCGAATCGCCGTACGGCATCACCAAGATGGTTGGCGAGCATTATCTGCGGTTCTTCCAGCACGAGCGCGGGCTGGATTTTACGTCGCTGCGTTACGGGAATGTGTATGGACCACGCCAGGATCCCAACGGCGAAGCCGGAGTAATCGCCATCTTCATCGGCAAGTTCTTGGCGAAGGAAGGCGTCCGCATCGATTCCGACGGCGAGCAGACGCGCGATTACGTGTACGTGCGTGACGTGGCGGCGGCCAATCTTGCGGCGCTCGAACGCGGCGGCGGCGGCATGTATTGCATCGGAACCAATAAGCGTACGAGCGTGAATCAGATCTATACAGAATTGTGCCGCGTGTCGGGGTTTGAAGCCCCGATCGAGCACGCCCCGAAGCGGCCGGGCGATGCGCGTGACGCGCAGTTCGACTGCGCGCTCGCGAAGAAAGAACTCGGATGGTCGCCGGAAACCGATCTGCACGAGGGTGTTGGCGAGACGTACGGCTTTTTTAAAGAAGCGGTGCCGTCGGGCAAGTGAAGATCCCCAACGCCCTGGTGCACGCCCTTACGCCGCTCATTGCGGGCGTATCGTCGATGCGGCGCCGCGCGATTCCGCCGCAGCTCGCGATCATGGAAATGGCTACCGGCATCTGGCCGGCCATGATGCTGCGCGCATTCGTCAAGAGCGGAATCGCCGACCGGCTCGCGCAGGGCGCCGCATCCTCGGATCAAGTCGCGAACGATCTCTCGCTTCATGCGCCCAGCGTCCGGCGCGTGTTGCGCTTTCTCGCGGGTTATGACGTCGTGCGCGCGACCGGCGAGAAGTTTGAGCTCACGGAAATCGGCCGCTGCGCAACGTCGAACGATGTCGCGTCGGTCGCGGATTTTTTATCTTATGTGGGCGAGCCGTGGCAGCTCGTGCCCTGGACGGATCTGGACGAAACGTTGCGCACCGGAAAGTCTGCGTTCGATCTGACCTACGGCAGCGGGTTCTTCGATTACGTGAAGCAGCATCCGGAAGTTGCGGGCGTTTTTGACCGGGCGATGAACGACGTCGCGAAGCTGCACGCCGCGGCGATTGCGGAGGCGTACGATTTTTCCGCAGCGTCGCCGGTCGCCGACATCGGCGGCGGCTCGGGCCTCGTTTTGCATGCGATACTAAGCCGCTATCCAAAGATTCGCGGCGTATTGTCGGACCTGCCGGCGGCGGTGGAGAAGGCGCGCGCGAAGCTGGCTGACTTTGCCGGCCGGGTCGAATTCGTCCCCGGCGATTTTTTCGAATCGGTGCCGTCAGTCCAAACCTATGTGCTTACGCATATCTTGCACGACTGGGACGACGAACGTTCGCTCAAGCTGTTGCGTGCTATCGGGCGCAGCATCGAGCCCAACGGTCACGTGCTTATCGCGGAAGCGCTCGCCGAAGACGACCCCAACGTCTGGAGCGCCGCCTCGTTAACCGACGCACAAATGCTGACCATGCTCACCGGCCGTGAGCGCACGCGCACGGAATACACGCAGCTGTTGCGGCAAGCCGGCTTCGCGGTAAAACGCATAATCCCGACGTCAGCAGCCGAGTCGATTATCGTTTGCGCCCCCGTTTAGTTGGCGACGATGTTCAGGAGTTTGTCCGCCACGAAAATGCGCTTGCGAACGGCTTTTCCGCCGAGCTGAGCTTGCACCGGCGGCTGCGCGATCGCGAGCGCGTATGCGTCGTCCTCGGAGATGCCCGGCGCGACGTCGAGGCGCGCGCGGATTTTGCCGTTGACCTGCACGACCAGCGTAATGGATTCTACTGCCAGCGCGCGCTCGTCGGGGTCGAGATAGCATTCCACATGTACGGTCGTCTGATGTCCCAAGCGCTCCCATAACTCGTCGGCGAGATGCGGCGCGAAGGGCGCGATGATCAGCGGCAGCGCGTGCACCCCATAAGCAACCGCCGGCGAATCCGGCGCGCTTTGCTCGAGCGTCGTGAGCGCGTTGACGTACTCGTCGAGTTTCGCAACGGTGGTGTTAAAGTGAAAGCGGCGCGAGAGCGTTTCGTCCACGGCGGACTTCGCGGCAACGTGCACGGCGCGCAGGAGCGCCTTTTCATCCTCGCTTGAAACGTCCGGCAGCGCGCGCGGGTCGGCCTTTTTTGCGCGTTCCAAAAACGGCTCGCACGCACGCCACACGCGGTTGACGAAGCGAACGCGGCCATTGATGCCCTCGTCGGTCCAGTCGCTCGTATCTTCGGGCGGCGTAACATAGAGTAAGAACAAGCGCATTGCGTCCACGCCGCGCCGGTCGACGATCTCGTCGATGCCGACCACGTTGCCGCGCGACTTGCTCATCTTCTCGCCGTTATAGAGCACCATGCCTTGATGAAATAGCCGCGTGATCGGCTCGTCGGGGCCGGTCACCCAGCCGCGATCGTGAAAAAACTTGTAGAAGAAGCGCGAATAGAGCAAATGCAGCACGGCATGCTCCGCGCCGCCGATATATTGGTCGATCGGCATCCAGTACCCAGCGATCTCTTCGTCCCATGGTTTGCTCGCGTTGTGCGGATCGAGATAGCGCAGATAATACCAAGACGACTCGAAGAACGTATCCATCGTATCGCTCTCGCGTTTGGCGGGGCCGCCGCACTTCGGACACGTTGTGTTGCTGAACGCTGGATCGTTGGCAAGCGGCGAACCTTCGCCGGTAATCGGAACGTCGGCGGGCAGCATGACGGGAAGCTGATCGTCCGGCACGGGCACTTCGCCGCATTTTTCGCAGTAGACGATTGGAATCGGCGTTCCCCAATAGCGCTGCCGCGAGACAAGCCAGTCGCGCAGGCGGAAATTGACTTTGGGTTCGCCCAGGCCCAGCGCAACGAGCCTATCGGAAATGGCTTTGCGCGCGCGTCCGCTCGACATCCCCGTGAAATCGCCGCTCGCGATAAGCCGCCCGTCTTCCAGAAAAGATTCGTTCAGCGGAGCGCTGATGTCCGCGCCGGGCGGCGCGACCACTCTTGCAACCGGAAGGGCGTTTTTACGCGCAAATTCGAAGTCGCGCTGATCGTGCGCCGGCACGCCCATGACGGCACCCGTGCCGTATTCTGCGAGCACGTAATTCGTCACCCAAATAGGTACGCGCTCGCGCGAGAGCGGATTGATCGCGAAGGCGCCGGTAAACACGCCCTCTTTTTCCATGAGGCTCGTGCGTTCGAGTTCGGATTTGGAGCGCAGACTTTGCGTGAATTCGTCGACGGCATGACGCGCCTTCTTGGTGACGATCTTTGAGACTGCCGGATGTTCGGGAGCCACCGCTACATACGTTACGCCGAACAACGTGTCCAGACGCGTGGTGAAAACGCTAATGCGCTCTTCCGAGTTCTCGACGGCGAACGTGAACTGCGTGCCTTCGCTGCGGCCGATCCAGTTGCGCTGCATCGTGCGCGTGCGTTCGGGCCACCCGTCGAGCGTGTCGAGACTGTCGAGCAAGCGGTCCGCATAGTCCGTGATCTTCAAGAACCATTGCGAGAGATTGCGGCGCTCGACCAAGTTTTCACATCGCCAGCAGCGGCCGTCGATCACTTGTTCGTTCGCGAGCACCGTGCGATCGTGCGGGCACCAATTGACGGGCGCCGCGCGCTTATACGCCAGTCCGTGTTCGTACAGCCGCAAGAAGAGCCACTGATTCCACCGGTAATACTCGGGCTCGCACGTGGTGATTTCCCGCGACCAGTCATAGCTCGTTCCCATCAGCCGGACCTGCCGCTGCATGTTCGCAATGTTCGCGCGCGTCCACTTGCCGGGATCCGCGCCGTGCGCGATCGCCGCGTTTTCTGCCGGCAAGCCGAACGCATCCCAACCCATCGGATGGATCACGTTGTAGCCGAGCATGCGCATCATCCGCGCGATGGCGTCGCCTAGCGAATAATTTTTCGCGTGGCCGACGTGCAGATCGCCCGACGGGTACGGCAGCATCTCCATCGTGTAATACTTTTGCTTCGCGGCATCTTCGCGCGCACGGAAGGTGCCCTGTTCATCCCAGCGCTGCTGCCATTTTCGTTCTACCGCTCGATAATCGTAGGCGTCGGCCATTGGAATCACCATTATAGGGCCGGGCAGGGCGCTAACCCTTTCCTCAGCCGCGCCCCGGCGTGAATGAACGGCGTGAAAATTCTGGTTATCGCCGGCGCCGCCGTCATCTTAGCGGCACTGGCCTTTTTGCATCCCGCGCCGAAGCCGCCGGTTCAAACCGTCGATACCCTCGGGTCTCGCCCCGGCTCGACCGTGGTTCGACCGGGGCGCCTAATGGCGCCCGCTCACCATGACACAAATGGCGCGCGCGCCGCTCACCATGGCACAACGGCGCTCGTCGTGTACGTCGCCGGTGAGGTGCGGCGGCCCGGATTGTATCGCGTTCCGCCGGGCGCGCGCGCCAACGATGCGGTGGAGAAGGCGGGAAGCTTTTCGAACGCGGCCGATCGCGCCGCCGTGAACTTGGCGGAGATCGTGCAAGACGGGGAAGAGATCCGCGTCCCGCGCACCGGCGAAAGCGCGCCGCGCTCGTCCCGCTCACGTAAGAGCACGAGAAAAAAACGCGCGCGCGTCCGGATGAGCGTCAATCTCAACTCGGCGAGCGCGGGCGAGCTGGCACGAGTGCCCGGGCTCGGAGAGACGCTGGCGCAGCGAATCGTCGCTTACCGCGCGCAGAACGGCCCGTTTGCCTCGCTCGACGAGCTGGCCGACGTCTCCGGATTCACGCCGCGGCGCATAGACACGCTGGCGCAATACCTCGTGCTGCGGTAGCAAGAGAGCCTTATTCGGCGGCGAAGCCGAAATGATGCAGCCCTCGCTGCCGCCGCGCGAAACTTTGCCGGCGGTTATCCGCCGTTCGCTCGAGCAGCCGCGCGAAGCCGCGCTGCTCGAACGCGCCGGAGCCGGCTGGAGCGCCACGTCCTCGCAACAGCTCTTGGAGCGTGTGGAAAATCTGGCGAATGCGATTCGTTCGTCCGGACTGCAGGCCGGGGACCGCGTGGCTCTGATGGCCGTCAATAGCGTTGACTGGATCATGGCCGACTTCGCGACACTTTTTGCCGGCTGCGTGGTCGTGCCGGTTTTTCCGACGCAAGCCTCCGACCAGGTGTCATTCATTCTGCGCGATTCGGACGCCAAGCTCGTCTTCACGGGTACGTCCGCATTGGCGGCACGCGTAAGGGAGCTCACCACCGCGCCGGTCATCGTGTTCGCAAGCGCCGGGGCCGATTCTCTGACGCTCTTTGAAGAGCGCGGCGCGCAGGTGCGCGCCCAAAATGGCGGCCTGGCCGCGCAGTGGGAGGCGGCGCTGCGGCCGGACGATCTGGCGGTTCTGATCTACACGTCCGGCACAACCGGCGAACCCAAAGGCGTGATGCTCTCGCATGACAACGTCGCATTCAACGCCGAGTCTTCGTTCAGCAATACGTTCGACGTGCTGCCGAGCGGATCGAACGTGCTCTCGATCTTGCCGTTTTCGCATATTTACGAGCATATGATTCTCTACGGCTACATGCTGCGCGGAATGCACCACTACATCGCCCACGATGTGGACAAACTGCTCGACGATCTTCGCGACGTGCATCCCGTTACCATGACGGCCGTTCCCCGGCTTTTCGAGCGCGTGATCGCGCGCATCGTCGGCACGGCGAAAACGGAAGGAGGCTTGCAAGCCAAAGTCGTTCCCTGGGCGCTCAACGTCGGCCGCGATTACATGACCGCAAAGACTCGCGGGAAAGACCCCGGCGCTGCGCTTTCGCTGCAGTACCGTATCGCGCACTCGCTGGTGCTGCGAAAGATCCGTCCGCGTTTGGGCTTGGATAAACTGATATTTTTCGTGAGCGGTTCGGCGCCGCTGCACTTCGACGTGGCCATGACGATGCTCGGCTGCGATATTCCGATCGTCGAAGGATATGGTCCGACCGAATGTTCGCCGGTGGTTACCGTCAACACATTTGAAAACAACCGCTATGGTACCGTCGGCAAACCGATTCCCGGCGTTGAAGTAAAGATCGCGCCCGACGGCGAGGTGCTGGTTCGCGGCCCGGGCGTGATGCTGGGCTACTACCACAACCCGGCAGCGACGGCCGAAGCATTAAAAGACGGCTGGTATCATACGGGCGATGTCGGCGAAATCGACGAGGGCGGCTTCTTGCGCATCACCGATCGGAAAAACGAGCTCTTCAAAACGTCCGGCGGAAAGTTCATTGCGCCCGCGCGATTGGAATCGGCGATCAAGCGATCGGTGTACGTCAGCCAGGTGCTCATCGCGGGCGAAGGCCGCGCGCATCCGGTTGCGCTGGTTTCGCCGAACTGGGATTTAGTGCGGCAAGAACTCGGCATTGCGGCAGACGTGCCTTCCGGAACGATGGCCGAACGCAGCGACGTGATCGCGTTCATGACCGACCAAGTGCGCCGGCAAACGGCCGACCTGGCGACTTTCGAACAAGTGCGGCGCATTGCCGTACTGCCGCGCGATCTTACGATAGAAGATGGCGAGCTATCGCCGACGCTGAAGGTCAAGCGCCGGGTCGTCGAAAGCCGCTACGCAGCTCCGATAGGACGTCTCTACGCCGAAGAAACCGCGCGCGCTTAGCCCGTTGCAGCTCGATGAGGTCCTTCGTGGACCCATCAAGAGCAAAACGCTCTTTCCCGTCTTGATCTTGCACTTGCTCAAGAAGAAACCCGATCACGGCTACGGACTGATGGCGCGCATCGAGAAGACGTGCGGGGAGCTGATCGCCGTCAACACGAACAAAATCTATCCGCTCTTGCGCCGATTGGAAGAGCGCGGTTTTCTCACCGCGAAGTGGGACCATCCCTCAAAACGGTCGCGTCGAGTCTACGTGGTCACCGCGGAGGGAGAGGCGCGGCTGAATCGCATAAAGAGCGCGATGCTGCCGTATCTCGATGCGATGAGCGCGGCCGTTAAGGATCTGAAGAAGGAACTCTACCGTTGAGAAAACTCGCCGCTTTCCTAGTGTTCTTTGCCTTTTGCGCGCCGCTGGTGCCGGCTTCGGCCGCCCCGCCGCGCACACCGCCGCCAGCCGCGGCATCACCGCCGCCGGAGATTTCCGACGGCGAAACGCCGGACGCCGTCACACAGCATACCGTCACGATCGGCGGCCAGCCCTACGCCTATACCGCGCGAGCCGGCACGATTACGCTGCGCAACGACAAGGAAGTCCCGACCGCGCGCGTTTTCTACACGGCCTACACGATCGACGGTTCCGATGCGGCATCGCGCCCGGTCACCTTCCTTTATAATGGCGGCCCGGGCAGCTCTACGATGTGGCTGCGCATGGGCTCGTTCGGACCGGTTCGCGTGCAGGCGGCCAACGCCGCGGCAACGGGACCGCCGCCATACCGCATCGCCAACAATTCTTACAGCTTGCTCGATAAGAGCGATCTCGTCTTCATCGACATGCCCGACAGCGGCTTCGGCCGCATTACCGGCGCGGGCACTCCCAAGACGTTCTTCGGCGTCGATCAAGATGTGTCGGCATTTGCGCAATTCATCCAGCGCTACCTTACGAAATTCGGACGCTGGAATTCGCCGAAGTTCTTGTTCGGCGAGAGCTACGGTACGACGCGCTCCGCGGCGCTGGCGAACACCCTGCTCAACCAAGGCATCGCGCTCAACGGCGTCGTGCTGCTTTCTTCGATCTTGAACTTCGGCTTGGATTTTGGTAACGGCGATCCGATCGCGAGCGGCGATTGGGCGTACGTGCTCTACTTGCCGACCGAAGCCGCGGCCGCATGGTATCACGGAAAAATCCGCAACAGTCCGGCGGACATCAACGCGTTCTTGCAGCCCGTGGAACAGTTCGCCCTCGGCGAATACTTGGACGCGCTCTACAAGGGCGCATCGCTAAGCGCATCCGAGCGCAACGATGTCGTTCACAAGTTGAGCGCGTATCTGGGGGTTTCCGAACAATATGTTCGTGAAAGCAACTTGCGCATTCCCTACCAGCGCTTCGAGCAGCAGCTCTTGCGCTCGCAAGGCGCCGTGATCGGGCGGCTGGACGCGCGCTATCAAACGTTTGCGCTCGACCGTGCCGCCGACGAAGGCCCGGCTTGGGATCCGACCGATTCGTCGATCGACGCGCCGTACACAACCGCGATCAACCAGTATCTGCGCAGCGATTTGAAATACGACACGACGCTGCAGTACCGCCCGAACATCTACGGCATCATCTACGGAAACGGCGGTTCCTGGGACTTCACGCACAACCGGCGCGAGCCGCCCAACGTGGCTCCCGACCTCGCCGAAGCGATGACGCAGAATCCCAGCCTAAAAGTCTTTTCGGCTAACGGCTACTACGACTTCGCGACGCCTTTCTTCGCTACGCAGTACACGCTGCAGCACCTCAGCATCGCGCCGCAGTTACAGAAGAACATCACGTTCAACGTCTATCAGTCGGGACACATGGTGTATCTCAACGAGTCCGCGCTGGCACAATTCAAGACCGACCTGGCCCGCTGGTACGACAGCGCGCTGGCACGCTGAGGACAGAATGAAAAAAGTATTTGCGATAGTTACCGCCCTAAGCGCGCTTTCGATGATCGCAGCTGCACCGGCCCCGAAACCCTACGTGCCGGCTCCGCCGCCCGACGCGATATCGCAGCACGTTACCTCAATCGGCGGCCAAACGATTCCGTACACCGCGCGCGCGGGCACGATCACGCTGCGCAACGAAAAGGATCAGATTACGGCGCACATGTTTTACGTGGCGTACACGAAGAACGGCGCCGACCCCAGCCGCAGACCGGTCACGTTTTTCTACAACGGCGGACCGGGCAGTTCGACAATCTGGCTGCACATGGGCTCGTTTTCACCGGTTCGCGTCGTGACGGCGAATGCCGTCCCGAACGCTTCCGCGCCTTACGGCATGAACAGCAACCGCTACAGTTTGCTCGATAAATCTGACCTGGTCTTCATCGACGCGCCGAACACCGGCTACAGCCGAGTGGTCGGCTACGGCGATCCCAAGGACTTCATGGGCGTCGATCAAGACGGCCGCGCTTTTACGCAGTTCATCCAACGCTACATCACGCAATTCAACCGGTGGAATTCGCCGAAGTTTCTCTTCGGCGAAAGCTACGGCACCACGCGCGATGCGGTCCTCGTGAACATGCTGCAAGACGCGGGCGTGCAGTTCAACGGCGTGGTGCTGCTCTCGACCATCCTCAACTTCGGACTCACGGGACTCGGCGGCTCCAATCCGATCGCCGGCGGGGACTGGGCGTACGTGCTCTATCTTCCGAGCGAAGCGGCGACGGCATGGTATCACCACATGGTTCCGAACCGCCCGGCAAGCCTGACAACGTTTCTGGCGGGTGTGCAGCAGTTCGCCGGCACGCAGTACATGCACGGACTCGCGCAAGGCGACCGCCTAAGCGCGTCGGGGCGCGATGATATCGTTCGCAAGCTGCACGCGTATCTTGGGCTTTCGGAAACCTACATCCGCGACTCGAACATGCGCATCTCCTACCCGAGCTTTCAAAAAGAGTTGCTGCGCAGCCGCAATCAAATTGTCGGCCGTTTAGACTCTCGATTCCAAACCTACGGCCTGGATACCGCGGCTGATTCGCCGGAATGGGATCCGGCCGACGTTTCTGTGACCGGCGCTTTTGTTGGCGCGTTCGAACGCTACGTGCACGATCAACTGCACTACTCGACGAACTTGATTTACCGTTCGACCGCTTATACGCAGCTCGGCGCGCGTTGGGACATGCATCACAACGGAGACGACCCGCCGGCGAACGTTGCACCGGATCTCGCGCAAGCGATGACGGAAAACCCGCACCTCAAAGTGCTGCTCGCGGGCGGATACTACGACTTCGCGACGCCGTACTTCGCGGCCCAATACACGCTGAACCACTTGGGTGTGGCGCCCGCGATCGCGAACAACATCACGTATAAGTTTTACCAGTCCGGACACATGGTCTACGTGAATACGCCGTCGTTGGCGCAGTTCAAAGCCGACCTCTCGCGCTGGTACGACTCGGCGATCCGCTAGAGGTTAACGCTCCAGCACCTGCAGCGTTCGCATCGCGGACGCTGCTTTTCTTTGCAGGATGCGGAACGACAAGTACTGCGATGTGGTGGGTTTGGCGGCACCGCTCTCGACGTTACCCTCAAGCGTTCCGAGCGCCGCGCCGATATACCGCAGGCTTGTAAAATCCATCGCCGGCTTGCCGACCGAATCGTCGGGCGAGTTCCTGGGGGCGCTGCCGATGAGCGCATTCAGCTGCGCCGACTGCTCGGCGGACAATTTCGAGCCGCGCGATTTCAGTAAAGTGGCGGCGCGATTTTGCGCGTCGGTGACTTGCGCGTTGAGCGCCTCGATCGAACGGGCGAGCTGGAGTTGCGAGCGCAGAGCGCTATCGCTTGCCGGATAAAGCGGATTGCGTGCTAAGGTGAGCGGCTGCGAGTACGTTGCGCCGTTCACGCTCATACGCACCGTGTAATTGCCCGGTGCGACCAGCGGACCGCCCCCGCGGCGCCGCGGCGCTCCCGCTGTCGCGTAGTGCAAGTCCCACACATAGCGGTGCAGCCCTGGATCGCTCGACGGAGGCTGCTGCGGCTGCACCCAAAACGCGGGAATGTTGAGCGCACTGGGATTCACGACGGTCGGTGCATCCGACGACGACCATTGACGCAGTACGTTGCCGCCCGGACCCAAAATCTGCAGCACGACGGGCGTCTTCGCTTGACCGATCGAGTAATAGATGATCGCGCCGGACGACGGGTTATTGGCCGTCGGTTCGTCGGGCGGGATCGGCGTGCCCTGATCGGATCCCGGCTGCCACATATAGGTGAGCGCGGGCTTGAAGAGATGCGCGCTCGAGTTGGCGATCGCCGCGCTCAATTGGCGAAGCGGCGAAGCGTCGTCGAGGATCCAGAATGCGCGCCCGTGCGTGGCGAGCACGATGTCGCTGCCGTTGAACACGATGTCGCGCATCGAGGCCGTCGGAAGATTGAGTTGAAGCGACTGCCAGTTCGAGCCGTCGTCGAACGAAACGTACACGGCGCGCTCGGTTCCGGCATAGAGCAGCCCGCGGCGGCGCGGGTCTTCGCGAACGACGTTGACCGATTCGGTCGCGGGAATGCCGTTGGTGATGGCGGTCCAGTGCGCGCCCGAGTCGTGCGTCTTGTAGATGTAGGGATGATTGTCGTCGAGACGGTGCCGGTCGATCGCTGCGTAGGCCGTGCCCGCATCAAAGTGAGACGCGTCGATGATGCCGACTTTACTCCAGGGCGTCAACTGCGGCGGCGTGACGTTTTGCCAGTGCGATCCCTCGTCGCGGGTGATCCAAATGAGTCCGTCATCGGTGCCGGCCCATATCTCATGCGCACGCGCCGGAGATGGCGCGATCCAATAGACGACGCCGCGGCGCGGAAGGCCGTTGCTGTCAGCGATTGTCGGCGCGTCGAGGGTCGGCGGAACGGTGGTGAATTTGCGCGTGAGATCGGGACTGATGATCGACCACGAGTTGCCCCCGTCGGGCGAGCGGAATATCTGCTGATGGCTCATGTACAGCACGCGCGGATTCTGCGGCGAGGAAGCGATCGGGAGCGTCCACGTGTTGCGCCAGACTTTATCCGGATACTGGATGGTCGGATCGATCGAGAGCTCCAAGCCGGTGTTGATGTTTTCATACACGCCGTTGACATCGTAGAGGCGCCCGGGATGCAGCAGATCGGGAGCGATCGTTCCGCTCTCGCCGCCGACGTCGATGGGATGCCAGTCGCGGAAACTAATTCCGCGCGCGGTCGTGCGGCTGGGTACCGCCATCGCGCCCGAATCTTGCTGCGCGCCGTAGACCCAGTATGGAAAGCGGTTGTCGGTGATGGCGTGATAGAACTGCCCGGTCGGCTGGTTGTACCACGAACTCCAGGTCTTTGCGCCGTCGATCGAAACGACAACGCCTTGATCGCTGCCGAGAATCATGCGGTTCGGATCGTCGGGATAGATCCAGAGCTGGTGATAATCGTCGCCGCCCGGCGCACCCTTAATCGCGGTGAACGACTTGCCGGCGTTGGTCGAACGATACGTCGACGTATTCATGACGTAGACTTCGTCGGCGTTTTTGGGATCGGCGGTGACCTTGCTGAAGTACCAGCCGCGATTCCAGATCCGCGTTTCGCCGTCGATCTTCGACCACGTTGCGCCGCCGTCGTCGGAACGATAGATGCCGCCGGTCTTGACGGCATTTGTGTCGACGAGCGCGTAGACGCGGTTGGAATCGGCCGGAGAAACGGCTACGCCGATGTGCCCCACGCCGTCCGGGAATCCGTTTCCGGAAACGTGTGACCACGAAGCCCCCGCGTCGATGCTCTTGTAGAGTCCGCCGCCCGGGCCGTTGCTCGGCGGATAAACGTTCCACGGCGGGCGACGCGTCTGCCAGAGCGATGCGAAGATAACGTTTGAATGTGACGGATCGATCGAAAGATCGATCGCGCCCGTGTTTTCGTCTTTGTAAAGAACCTTGCTCCACGTCTTTCCGCCGTCGGTGGACTTGAAAACCCCGCGCTCTGCGTTGGGACCGTACTGATGGCCCAGTGCCGCGACGTACACGATGTTGGCGTCTTTCGGATCGACGGCGATCTTGCCGATCTGGTTCGAGTCGGTCAGGCCGATGTGCGACCAGGTCTTGCCGGCGTCGGTGGATTTGTACATGCCGTCGCCGTGCTGAATGTCGGAACGCATGTCCGATTCGCCGGTGCCGACGTAGATAACGTTGGTATCGCTGGGCGCGACGGCGATGGCGCCGATCGACGCGACCGAAACGCCGTCGAAAATCGGTGACCAGGTACGGCCGGCGTTGTCGCTTTCCCAAACGCCGCCTCCGACTGAGCCGAAGTAAAACTTCTCGGGCTGACCCGGCACACCGGTGACCGCGATCGCGCGGCCTCCGCGGAAGGGTCCGATGAGGCGCCAGTGGAGTCCCGACAGCGAGCTGGCGGGCATTGGGTTGGCGAGGGCCATCGGCTGTTGGAGCGCAAGGAACGACAAAGCCAGGAGCATCGAAAGCAAGCGGGACATTGCGCCCGCTTTCAGTACGCGCGGCTCAAGACCTCGCGGAAGGGAGGCCATGACCGCTAGCAAACGCCAGCTTGATACGGCGGTGTGCCGTTTGACCCTTGAAAGGAGCATCAGGGTGAGTAAAAGCTTTAAGAAAATTGACCGGGGCACGCTATTAAAAGGGAGCGGCGCGGCGGCATTTTTGGCCATGCTGGCAATGGGGGAGGCCGCCTCGTCAACGCCTCCAACGCCGCCGCCGGGTAAGCGCTGTTGCGATCCCGGCGACTATGGGTTTAATTCCGGTAATGGAAAGACGGCAAAGGGTTTTGTAACGATCAAAGGCTTCCGGGTAATAGGCGCAACGGCCGGCGGACCGAAGCCGGCGACGCCCGCGGGATGGACCCCGAAATACTTTATTCCGGCGGCCAATGGATTCGGCCAGAACGGAAAACACGTACTTAACGACGCGAAAAACGTCGATATTTACGTCTACACTAAGTAGCGAGATCGTCTTGCTCGGCGGTGGAAGCCTGTAACCAGCCTTCCACCGCCGTTTTCCATTCAAGCGGCCGAGCTGCTTCGATTTGCATCGCCACCTCGGCCCCATAATGTGCGCTGAGCTGGTCGGTGAGGCGACGTTTACCCAATTTTGTGCTGTAAGCGTGACAGTGCGCGCGGCGTATCAACGCGGCATCCACGAATAGTCTGAACGCCAAATCCCAGTCGCCTCGTGCGACGCGGAGCTCGGCTAACGCCTCTAGTCCATTTGCAGCGAGATCGGCGGATTCCACATTCAGGCTTGCGGCAAGCGTTGACAGGATCAATCGCCTTGCATCATAGAGTTTGCATTGTGCAAGACGTACCGACGCCAGCCCCAGCGCGATCTCAGCCGCTCCAAACTCGTTTCCCAGATGCTGCTTCGCTTCGAGCGCGCTTGTGAATTTTTTTTCGGCTGTTTCATAATCACCCTGCTCGTAGGCGAGAGAGCCTTCAAGGCCGTCCACGGTAGACAGCTGCTCCGCATCACCCAATTTCTCGGCGTACAGGCGACACGATACGAGCAGTGGCTTTGCTTCAGTTAGCCGGTTGTCGAAAAGTTTGAGGGTTGCTAAATTTCGCAGCGCTAGGACAAGGGCGTAAGAGCCGCCCGCATCCATCGAGCTCTTAGCGATTTCGTTATAGAGTTTTTCTGCCTCAATAAGATTCCCGCGCCTATATTCGTTGACTGCAAGCGCGTTTTTCGCGGCGAGGCAGCCGGCACTGTCTTTAAGGCGCTCATACAGATCCAGCGCTCTGTGAGCGAACTCCGCCGCACAATCATAGTCGTGCTGAAGGCAGGCAAAGGAAGAGAGGTGTCGCAGAACGGGCGCCAAAGTTGTGACATCTTGTTTCGAAGATTGCACGAAACGATCCAGCCAAGCGCGGCCCTCAGTGAATCTGCGTCGCAAGTACCAGTAGCGCCACATTCCACACAGTGCCCGCCCAAGGGTGTTATCATCTTGTTCGAAACCGAAACTCAGCGCCGCGCGAATATTGGCGCTATCCGCATCGACTGCCCTTAGCCACCCGGCGAGTTCCTCGTGCGGGAGCGCCTCGTTACCTTTTGTTGCAATCGCAAGGTAGAAGCCGGCGTGTTTTTTTCGGGCGGAGAGTACGAGCGCTGGAAGCGCCTCGCCCTCGGCATAGCTTCGAATCGCCTCAAGGAGTTGGTAGCGTGGCAGTAAGCCTTCAATTTTTCGTACCGATACGAGAGATTTGTCGACCAGCGAGCTTACAAGGTCCAGCGTGCCTTGTGCTTCGGGCGTGAGAGCTTCAACGGCCTCAAGCGTAAAACTATCGGCGAAAACCGAAAGCGTGCCAAGCAGGGCGCGCTCGTCCGACGAAAGGAGATCGTAGCTCCATGCGATCGTGCCTCTGAGGGTGCGATGACGATCCTCGTCAGGTAGCGCGGGCGCGGTGAGAAAGGCGAGCTGGCGATCCAGGCGAGCCTGGATCTGATCCAATGAAAGGGTCGCGGTTCGCGCGGCTGCCAGTTCGAGGGCGAGCGGAATTCCCTGCAACTGCCGGCTAATGGCGGCCACCAAACCCGCGTCGGCTTCCATTGGCGCAAAACCGTGCGCCACTTCGCGGGCGCGTTCGCAAAAGAGCCGGATGCTTTCCTCGTCCGGCAGCGCCTCCAGGCGATACACCTGCTCTCCACGCAAGTGCAGCGGTTCGCGGCTGGTGACGACAACGCGCACGCGTGGCGCACGTTCGAGAATTTTTCTCACGAGCGAATTCGCCGAAGCGCGGACTTGCTCGGCATTGTCGAAAGCCAACAAGAGTTCGAGCGGCGTGAGATTCCGTATAAGCGTTTCCTCGTGTGATTCTTGCGGAACCTCGGAAAGCCGGAGTGCGGCCGCGGTTGCGGCAACGACCAGCGACGGATCCGTAATGGCGCTCAACGCTACGAACCAGACGCCGTCTTTAAAGCCGCCTACCTTCTCAGCGGCAAGTTGCAGCAGCAATCGCGTTTTGCCGATGCCGCCGGGCCCGGCGATGGTTATAAGCCGATGATCCTGCAAAAGATTTTCAAGGTCGCGCAGTTCTTTGTCCCGCCCGACGAAACTCGAAATCTGTAAGGGCAGGTTGTTTGGATGTGAATCGAGCGTATTTAATCCGGGAAAAGTTGTATCGATGCCGTCGGCGACGACTTGAAAGATCGTCTCGGGTTCGCTGAGGTCCTTAAGATGATAGGTACCGAGTTCCCGAAGCGCAGCTCCCTGGCATCCGTCGTCTCGCAATACGGCCGCGGCCGACGAAGAAACGAGAATCTGTCCGCCGTGTCCGGCGGACATCAAACGCGCAACGCGGTTGAGCGAAGGACCGAAATAATCGTCGCTCTCGGCCAACGCCGAGCCGGTGTGAACGCCCACTCGCACGCGTAGGCGCGCCGTGTTCTCCGGCCATGGCCCGCCACGCAAGCGCCGTTGGGCGGCTACGGCCGCGGAGATCGCGTTGCGCGGCAGCTGAAATGCAGTGCAAAATCCGTCGCCGACGCGTTTGAACACCGCACCCGCGTTTTTTGTCGTTTCTTCTTCCAGGATCGCATCGTGCAGGCGCAGAGCTTCATGCATCGATTCCGGCGAACGTTCCCACGCGGACGTGCTTCCTTCGATGTCCGTAAAGAGGAACGTAAGAACAGCACCCTCTCGTGCAGCACCGGCAGATTGCACACGGTAAAGTTCCACGCTGGTTCTAGGCGTGCCCTCGTCGGGCGCCGAAGCCGCGGCGGTGGATATCTTCGCATCGCTGCCGGTGTATATAGGCGGCCCGCTTTTCGTCGGTATTTTCGTCGGAATCGCGGTCGGCGGCAGCCTGATCGCGCACCGGTTCTTCCCCAAAGGGGTGCTGGAAGACCACAACGACATCGCGGGCTTTATGTTCGCGGTAGTCGGCGTCGTTTATGCGGTGCTGCTGGCGTTCTTAGCGATAGCCGTATGGGAGCGCTTCGACGCGGCCGAGACGCGCGTGCACGACGAAGCCAACCAGCTCGTGGTCGTGTACCGCCGCGTGGATGCGTTTCCGGATCAGCGAGCGCAATTGCGTGAGAAAATTTCCCGCTACGTGAATGTGCTGATCTCGCAAGAGTGGCCGGCGATGAACACCGGCAAGAGCAGCGAAAAGGCAAACGCGCTGATCGAAGGCATCGCTTTTCAGGCGCGTCACCTGAAAGTCACCACGCCCACGCAACAAGATCTGCTCACGTCGATCATCGACGGATTGCAGGCGACGATGATGGACCGCAATGACCGGCTGCTGCTCAGCAACCGCGGTCTCAATACGTTTTTATGGTCGATCCTGTTCTTGGGCGCAGCGGGTGTCATCGTGTTTTCCTATTTCTTCGCCTTCAAGAGCAAAAGCGCGCAAGTTGCGATGATCGGGCTGCTGGCCTTTTCCCTTGCGCTGGTGCTCTACTTGATCGCCGTTGTGGACTATCCGTTCCGGGGCGATGTGCGCATTTCGCCCGAACCGTTCGTCGAAGCATCGCAAACGGTACATGGAATCGGCTGCTAGCAGCTATTTTACGAAGACAAAACCGATTAAGCCGCCGACCACGGTCAGCGCGAAGACGAAGATAAAGATCCACACTCCCAGGCGCAGCAGCGCCTGACCGCGGCGCCGCGACGATTGCGTCGTATACCTGACTTTGGATTTTCCGCTCACGAGCTTTGCGCTTGCCGCTCAGACGCAGGCGCCCACAGGCGTTCGAGATTATAGAACGCACGCTGCTCGGGCGTAAAGATGTGCACCACGATATCCCCCAGGTCGAGCAAAATCCACGTACCTTCGGAGTATCCTTCGAGACGGCCGACGCGCATGCCGGCCGCTTTGATGTTCTCGGTGATGGCGTCGGCAATGGCTCGCGTTTGCACTTTCGATCGGCCGCTGACGACGACGAACTTGTCGGCGATGATCGTTTTGCCGGCGACGTCGATCTCCATGAACTGTTCGCCTTTTTTATCCGCTGCGGCCGTCCGCACGATCTCAAGAATGTCGGGCAGTGGTTGCCTCCGTCGTAGTGTGTGCGCCGAACACTCGCATTGCCGCCGCCGTCTGCGGGGCGAGCGGCAAGTGCTTGCTGCTGAGATACCGCAAAGACGACTCGATCGTTGCGCGCATCGCTCCGGGAAGGTCGCGCCCCGCCATTTCCGCCAGGGGCGCCCGCTCGGGATAGTCGCGGCCGGGTTCGAGCCCGTCGGCTAAATAGAGAACGCAATCCAGCACCGACATCTCACCCGCTGCGAGGGTGTGCTTGGCGATCGCCGAGAGCACTTCCGGATCGGTGACGCCGAACTCCGAGCGCGCGAGCTCGGCGCTCAGCGGCGCGTGCAGCACGATCGGGTGCGCCCGCTCGAAGTCGCTGATGGTCATGCCGCGCTGCTCGCACTCGGCGAGGAGGCGTTCGTTAGAGTAGAGGCGCGCCAAATCGTGAAGCATTCCGGCGTCTCGCGCTTTTTCGGGATCCGCTCCGTGAACGCGCGCCAAGTTTTCGGCCATGCGCGCGACGCGCACGCAATGTTCATAGCGGTGTTCTTGTCCGATATGTTTGCGAACGCGCTTGCAAAGCTCCGTAAAGGTCACCCGGTAAGCGTGGAGCGCAGCGCGCGCAGCCGGTTACTGTAGATCTCGCTTTTCATATTGCCGGCCCACATCACCAGCGCGTTCTCGTTGTTGTCGCTGTAGTAACCGCGCCGCGTGGAAACGGTGGTGAAGCCGTACTTGCGGTAGAGCGCTTGCGCGACGTCGTTGCTTTCGCGCACTTCGAGCGTCATCCAGGAAGCGCCCCGCGCGATGGCTTCGTCGAGCAATTTGATCAGCATGACTTCGCCGTAGCGGCGGCCACGGTGACGCGGTTCCACGGCGATCGTCGTAATGTGCGAATCTTCGAGGATGACCCAAATGCCGCCGTAGGCGACGATGTTCTCGCCAATCCGGCCTACATAGTAATGCGCGAGCTTATTATCGTTCAGCTCTTGATAGAATGCGTTGGCCGGCCAGGTGGTCGTGAACGACTGCTGTTCGATCCGCATAACTTCTCGCACGTCGGATCCGGCCATCGGCGTGATCGAGAGATGTTCGCCACCGGCGGCAACCGGACGCGGATCGAGCTTCATTTCTTCGGAAGACTTACAGCCGGGAGCTCGCCGTAATCGGCGCGCACTTCATGTACTGATTTCGCCGGCTCGCGCTGCGCCGCCAGCATTGCAATCGCAAGTGCGGCGGGTTCGATTGCGCGTGGAAGAATGGTCACTTCAATTGCGCGTTCGCCAAGCGCGGCGCGCACGTCCTCCGCGCCGTTTCCGGTGAGGACGGCCGCGGGCGGCAGCTCGGGTTGCAGCGTTTCAAACACGTCGCGAATGTACCCGGACGCGCGCCGTTCCGAATCGCCCGCCCGCAGGCGTACGGAAATGACGCCTTCCCGTCCGCGCACGACGGTAAGCAAGGGGCGGCCGCCCGTATCGAGCCCGCATTCCAGCGCGTCGAAGGTCGAAATGCCGCAGAGCGGCACGTTCCAGCCGAGCGCGAGCGCCTTGGCGTAACTGATGGCGATGCGGACGCCGGTGAAGCTGCCGGGTCCGATGCCGACGCCGATCCGTTCGATGCGCCGCCCCGCTACGATATCGGAAATGGCCCGCATCCCGTCTTCCAAGGCGGACTTTCCCGGCAACTCTCGGCTCGCGCCCGCGTGGCCGTTCTCGAAAAGCGCGGCCGAAAACGTCCCCAATCCCGCGTCGATGCCCAGGACGATCATTGCGTTTGCACGCGCACGCTCCGCGGTTCGTCGCCTTTGCCTTCGATGACGATCGCGTAATTGGGCCGCGGTAAAATGTTTCCGGCGCGCTCGCACCATTCGATCAATACGATCGAACTGCCGTCGAAAGCTTCGTCCAGCCCGAGCTCGGTCAGTTCGCGATCGTCCTCGATGCGATAGAGATCGAGATGGTCGATCGGCGGCGTGCCGTCGTAGCGGTGCCAAAACGTAAAGGACGGACTCGTCGCCTCCCGGCCCGCAGCGAGCCCTTTCACGAAGGCCGTTTTTCCCGAGCCCAGGGCACCGGAAAGACCGACCACGTCGCCGGCTTTCAGGCCCCTTCCGAACTCGGCTGCGAACGCGCGCAGCTGCGCTTCATTGTAAAATGTTCGTTCCATCTTTGCGGCGAATCAGCGTGGTGCAGTGAATAACGATATCATAACGCAGATCAATGTCGAAGACGAAATGCGGGAGAGTTACCTCTCCTATGCGATGTCCGTCATTGCATCCCGGGCGCTCCCCGACGTGCGCGACGGCCTCAAACCGGTCCAGCGCCGCATCCTGTTCGCCATGCGCGAAATGGGGATGGACCCCACCAAGCAGCACCGCAAGTGCGCCGGTATCATCGGCGAAGTTCTGAAATCCTACCATCCGCACGGCGACAGTTCGGTGTACGACGCGCTGGTGCGTTTGGCGCAGGATTTTACGCTGCGTTATCCGCTGGTTGACGGGCACGGCAACTTCGGATCGATCGATCCCGACCCGCCGGCCGCCTACCGGTATACGGAAGCCCGGCTGGCGCGTACGTCGCTCGAGGTGCTGAGCGATATCGACAAAGAGACGGTTCCGTTCGTTGCCAACTTCGATAATCAAGGGACCGAGCCGACGGTTCTGCCCGGCAAATTGCCGCAGCTGCTGCTCAACGGCTCCAGCGGCATCGCAGTGGGCATGGCGACAAATATTCCGCCGCACAATCTCAACGAAATTGCCGACGCGATCGCGGCGATCATCGACGATCCCAAGGTTGACGACGACGCCTTGTGCGCGATCGTGCAAGGTCCGGATTTTCCGACCGGCGGCACGGTCATGGGACACGAGGCGATCAAGGAAGCCTACAAAACCGGACGCGGCTCGATTATCATTCGCGGCAAGGCCGAGATCGTCGAAGAGCGCGGCAAGCATAAGATCATCATATCCGAGATTCCGTATCAAGTGTATCGCGGGCGCATCGTAGAAGCGATCGCCGAAGCGCACGCCGAGAAACGCATTCAGGGCATCTCCGCGCTGCACGACGAGTCCAACCGTAAAGGCATGCGCGTCGTCGTGGAACTGCAGCGCAGCGCGACGCCAAAGATCGTGCTGAACCAGCTCTATAAGCACACGCCGCTGCAGTCGAGCTTCGGATACAACATGCTCGCGCTGGTGCCCGCCGGCCCGCCGCGTCCCGATGGCTCCGTGCCGCTCGAGCCGCAAGTGCTTCCGCTCAAGGCGCTGCTCGAGCACTACATCGCGCACCGCAAAGACGTCGTGCAAAAACGCACGGCCTACGATCTGCGCAAAGCCGAAGAGCGCGCGCATCTGCTCGAAGGCTACCGCATCGCGCTCGACAACATTGACGAGGTCATCGAGATCGTGCGCGGCAGCCAGACGACCGACGAAGCGCGCGAGAAACTGGTCAAGCGTTTCAAACTGAGCGATGTGCAAGCGGCGGCAATTGTCGACATGCGCCTGCGCACGCTAGTCGGTCTCGAGCGGCAAAAGATCGAAGACGAGTACCGCGATCTGATCAAATTGATCGCCGAACTGCAAGATATTCTCAAAAGCCCGCGCCGCATTTTGGCCATCATTAAAGCCGAAGTGCAGGACGTCAAGAAAAAATTCGGCGACGATCGCCGCACCGAAATCATCCCGGCCGAAGACGAGTTTTCAGTCGAAGCGCTGATTCCGAATATCGACGTCGTCGTGACCTATACGGTCGGCGGATACATCAAGCGCGTCTCGGTCGACACGTTCAAGACGCAGAACCGCGGCGGCCGCGGCGTCATCGGTATCGCGAACCTCAAACAAGAGGACATCGTGCGTAATTTCTTCATTACGAAGACGCACGATCACGTGCTGTTCTTTACCAATAAGGGACGCGCGTATAGACTGCGCGGGTTCGAAATCCCCGATACCACGCGGCAAGCGCGCGGCACCGCGCTCGTCAATCTCCTGACGCTGCCGCCCGGCGAAGAGGTCACTGCGGTCTTTCCCGTCACGCAATTCGGCGGCGAGCGCTACATGGTGATGGTCACGCGCAAGGGCGTCATCAAGAAAACCAAACTTGACGAATTCGCCAACGTGCGCCGCAACGGGCTCAACGCGATCAACCTCGACGATGGCGACGAATTGCTTTCGGTCGACCTCTCCGACGGTACTCGCGACATCATCTTGGCATCGCAGCGCGGCATGGCCGTGCACTTCAACGAAAAGGGCGTACGTCCGATGGGACGCAACGCGCGGGGCGTGAAGGCAATGACCCTGGACACGGGCGACACGCTTATTGCCATGGACGTCGTCGAAGACGAGCGCCGCGAAGTGCTGCTCGTTACCACGCGCGCTTTCGGCAAACGCACGCCGATCAGCGAGTACCGTCATACGGCGCGCGGAGGCAAAGGCGTCAAGGCGTTTGCCAAGGAGCGCGAAGACATCGGGCGGGTCGTCGATCAGATATTAGTGGCGGCCGAAGACCAGCTGCTGATGATCACTTCGGCAAACCAAGTGATTCGCATCAAAGTCGGCGAGATTCGCAAGGCCGGCCGTTCGACAAAGGGCGTTCGCCTGCAGCGCCTGGGCGAAGGCGACGAAGTCATCGCCATCACCAACCTGGGCAAGCAGGCGGCGCAACTCACGGAGATCACCGGGGAACCGCAGCAAACCCCAATGGACCTGTAGGTCCATTGGGGACCCCATAGGGTTTAACCGGCACTCCGCGCTGCGCGCTTCGCGCCCCCCGCGGGCGGAGCCCGCGGGGTCCCCCCGAAACCCAGTAGCAATAGCAAGTTTTAAACAGTACGGAGGAATGAACAACCAGTGAGCGCTTTAGCCGACGTATCGCAGACAGATTTTCAACAGGAAGTCTTAGGATCGGGGGAACCCGTTCTCGTCGACTTTTGGGCGCCGTGGTGCGGGCCGTGCAAGATGCTTTCGCCCGTGGTCGAGAAAGTCGCGACTGCGCATGCCGGGCGTGCGAAGTTCGTGAAGCTCAATACCGACGACAATCCGCAATTGGCCGGCGAGTATCAAGTCTCGGGCATTCCTTGTCTCATTCTTTTCAAGGGCGGCAAAGCCGTCGATCGCATCGTGGGATACGTTTCTGAGCAAACGATCACATCGATGCTCAGCAAACATTTGAATTGAGGCAGCTGCCGGCCGTAAACCGGTTTTTAGACGACCCCCGGATCGCCACGTTCGAGGGCGTCGTCGGCAGAGAGAACATCAAGCGCAGCATCGCGCAGACATTGGAAGATGCACGCCACGCTCCGTTAAACAGCGGCTATTCGTTCGAGTCGCTCTGCACGAGCGTCATCGATCGCCTGCAAGCCGGCGCCTTCGAATCGCTCGTTCGGGTTGTAAACGCGACCGGTATTTTATTGCATACGAATCTCGGACGCGCTCCGCTCGCAGCGGCGGCGTTGGCGGGAGTCGATCGCATCGGTGCGAGTTATTCGAACGTCGAGTATGATTTGGAACGCGGCGAGCGCGGCTCGCGCTACGGCCGCGCCGTTTCGCTGCTGGCCTCGGTCACCGGAGCCCAGAGCGCGCTCGTGGTGAATAATTGCGCCGCCGCGGTGTTGCTGGTGCTCGACACCTTTGCCAAAGGCCGCGACGTCATCGTCGCACGTAGCCAACTCATCGAAATCGGCGGCGGCTTCCGCCTGCCCGACGTGTTGGAGCGCACCGGCGCGCGGCTTGTGGAAGCCGGCGCGACGAACAAAGTGTATATCGAAGATTACGAACGTGCGCTTTCGCCGCACACCGCGCTGTTGATGCGCGCGCATCCGTCGAACTATGCGATAACCGGATTCACGCACGAGCCCGATCCGAAGGAGTTAGTGGAACTCGGCCGGCGTGCGGGCATTCCCGTGCTGGAAGATTTGGGAAGCGGAGCGCTCACCGATCTCGCGCAGTATGGACTCGCGCACGAGCGCACGGTGCAAGAGGCCATCGCCGATGGCGTCGATCTCGTCACCTTTTCCGGAGACAAACTTTTGGGCGGACCGCAAGCCGGAATCATCGCGGGATCCGCCACGCTCATCGCGCGGCTGCGTGCGAATCCGCTGCTTCGCGCACTCCGCGTCGACAAACTCACGCTGGCCGCCCTCACGGAAACGTTGCGCATTTGGGCCGCACCCGAGCGGCGCAGCGAGCTTCCGTTTTACGCGATGCTTTCGGCAACGATCGATGAGTTGCGCGCGCGCGCCGGCGCGTACGCAAAGGCGATCGAAGGCGCAGGGGTCATCGAAACGACGTCATATGCAGGCGGAGGATCGCTGCCCCAATCGGCGCTGCCGTCGGTGGGTGTCGCGTTGCGGCCGCGGGCCGGAGCGACTGCGGCTGCCGCGGCGTTGAGAAAAAACGATCGGCCGGTTATCGCGCGGATCGAAGGCGGGCAGCTGATTCTGGATATGCGCACGATCGCGCCATCCGAAGATGCCGTCGCGATAGCAGCGCTCAAAGCGCTGTAAGCATGCACATTGTCGGCACGGCGGGGCACGTCGACCACGGAAAATCCGCGCTCGTGAACGCGCTCACCGGTACCAATCCGGATCGCTGGCTCGAAGAACAGATGCGCGGCATGACGCTCGACCTCGGCTTCGCGCATTTGCGTTTGGACGGCGTCGAGGCGGGCATCATCGACGTTCCCGGTCACGAACGTTTTTTGCACAACATGCTGGCGGGCGCCGCCGGCATGGAATTGCTGCTGCTCGTGGTCGCGGCCGATGAAGGCGTGCGCCCGCAGACGCTCGAGCACTTGCAGATTCTGCGCTACCTCAATGTGCGCGCCACGATCGTCGCGGTAACAAAATCCGACCTGCTTTCCTCTGAAGAGCTCGCGCGCAGCTGCGAAGCGATCGCTCGCGCGCTGCAAGGAACGATCGCGCAAGACGCGCCGCTGATACCGGTCTCGAGCACGACGGGCGCAGGCTTGGACGAACTGCAGGGGAGCATGCAATCGATCTTAGCGCAATTCCCGCCGCGCAATCCCGATGCGCCGGCGTATTTGCCTATCGATCGCGTCTTCGTGTTACCGGGTCACGGAACGATCGTCACCGGAACGCTGATGCAAGGAACCTTGAGTGTTGGGGATCGTGTAAAGCTCGAACCGAGCGGCCGCGCGGTGCGCATTCGCAGTCTGCAAAGTTTCGGCCAGCCGCAGCAAACCGTCGCGGGCGGTGCGCGCGTCGCCGCTAACTTGCCGGGCGTGGAAGTTTCCGAGATCGCGCGCGGCGAGGTGCTGGTCGCATCCGAACTCGCGCCCGCGCAAACGTTTGCGGTCCAATTCACTCCGCTCAGCGAGGCGCTGCCGATCTTGCGGCGCCGCAATCCGGTCCGCGCGTACATTGGGTCGGCGGAAATTTTGGGAACGCTGGTGCTCGGTGAGGACCCGCGCGAGGGCGCGACGATCGGCGGCACGATTTTTTTGCGGCGCGCGACGGTGGCTTATCCCGGAACGGCATTCGTCGTGCGGCGACTTTCGCCCAAAAATTTGCTTGGCGGCGGACGAATCGAAAGCCCCGCCGCCGCGGCAGAGAAAAGCAGCGTAAAATCGCACGACGAGGAGGCGGTGCTCGGCGTCTTGCGGCGCGCGCTCGCCGCGCTGACGGCGGTCGAAATTTCGCGTGAAGCCAACCTGCGCGAGGCGCGCGTCGAAGCGCTGCTCAAGAACTTGGAGAGCAGCGGCGACGTGTTTGCGGTGTTGCGGCCGCCGGCTTTTGTTGACGCGACCCATGCCGAGAAACTGCTGCAAGCGGTCTTGCGTTTTTTGGAAGAAGCCGAAACGCGCGAACCGTGGGCGATGGGCGCCACGTCGATGACGATCGCACGCGCCCTCGACGTGCCCGAAGCGCTGCTGGTTCGCTTACTGAATGCTTTTGCCGAAGAAGGCCGCCTCGCGCGTCGCGCGGGCTTTTTTTCGACCGTCGGACATACCCCTCAGCTCACCGCCGAGCAACAGGCGTTTTTTGAAGAACTGGTTCCGGCAGATTCGGCGAACCCGTTTCTGCCGGCCGAAATCGCGGCCGTCGCCGCGCGCGTGCGGCAGTCACCCGTCGCGGGCGCCGGAAGGGCTTTCGATATGCTCCTTGCCAAAGGTGCTTTCGTGAAGGTCAACGAGGAGCTCTATCGCGGCACGCAGATCACGCAGATTCGCGCGCGGCTGCAAGGGTTCGTGCGCGAGCACGGCCGCATGACGATGGCGGAGTTCCGCGATCTCATCGGCACGTCACGCAAATATGCCGTGCCTCTCTTGGAATGGTTCGACGCGCGCGGTATAACGGTGCGCAGCGGCGATTACCGGATGCTGCGCAGCGCGGATGAGGCGAAAGCATGACGATCGATCCGCGCACGCTGCCCAAAGCGGAACTGCACATCCACATCGAGGGAACATTCGAGCCTGCGCAGATCTTCCAATTCGCGCAGCGCAACAATGTGAAGTTGGCATACCCTAATGTCGCCGCGCTCGAAGAAGCGTACAAGTTTACGGATCTGCAGTCTTTTTTGAACCTCTACTACGCCGCGATGGCGGCGCTGCGCACCGAACGCGACTTCGAAGAGCTGACCATCGCCTATTTGCAGCGCGCCAAAGCGCAAGGCGTTCGCCACGCGGAAATATTCTTCGATCCGCAAGCCCACTTGGAGCGCGGCCTCAGTTTTGATACCGTCATCAACGGCCTGTGGGCCGCACTGCAGCGAAGCAGCGGCGAGTTCGGCATAACGACAGCGCTGATCATGTGCTTCCTGCGCGATCAGCCCGAATCGTCGGCGATGCAGACTCTCGAATTGGCGTTACCCCACCGCGACAAGATCATTGGCGTCGGTTTGGATTCGGCCGAGCTCGGGAATCCACCGTCGAAGTTCCAGGCGGTTTTCGATCGCGCGCGTGCCGCCGGATTTCTCACGGTTGCGCATGCCGGTGAGGAAGGACCGCCCGAGTATGTTTGGCAGGCACTCGAGCTGCTGAAAGTCTCGCGCGTCGACCACGGCGTGCGCAGCATGGAAGATCCTCTGCTGGTCAAGCATTTGGCGCAAACGCAGATTCCGTTGACGGTCTGTCCGCTTTCAAACGTGCGCTTGCGCGTGGTCGATCGCATGGCGGATCATCCCTTGAAGCGCATGATGGAAGCGGGTCTTTGCTGCACGGTGAATTCCGACGACCCCGCCTACTTCGGCGGCTATGTCGCCGACAATTTTAGCGCCGTGCAACAGGGGCTGCAGCTCACCGGCGACGATCTGATGCAACTGGCGCGCAACTCGTTTACTTCGTCTTTTATTGACGATCTGAGCAAACAGCATTACCTCGATGAGATCGATGGAGTAGCGGCCCCCACATGAACGCGGACCGCATGACCGAACGCGTTCAAGACGCGCTCAATTCGGCGTACACGAAAGCGCTCAACGAACACAACTCGCAGACCGCGCCCGAGCATCTGCTCGCCGCGCTGCTCGAACAAGACGGCGGCATCACTCCGGAAATCGTGCGCGAAGCGGGCGCCGACCCCAAAGCGCTCGAGCAGCGCGTCACGCAAGCCATCGGGCAGCTTCCCCGCTTGACCGGGTCTGGAGCCGAATCGGCCAACGTAACCGTTTCGCCCGAGCTGACGCGGCTGTTCTCTCAAGCCGACGCAGAAGCAAAGCAGCTCCAAGACGACTACGTTTCGGTCGAACACTTGCTGCTCGCGCTTGCGCAAAGCGGCGGCGTGGTGGGCAAACTGCTGCGCGACGCCGGACTGACGCGCGACAAACTACTGCAAGCGCTGCGCGAAGTGCGCGGCAATCAGCGTGTCACCACGCAGAATCCCGAGGGTACCTACAAGAGCCTGGAGCGTTACGGACGTGATCTGACCGTGGAAGCCGAGCGCGGAAAACTCGATCCCGTGATCGGCCGCGACGAAGAGATACGGCGCGTCGTTCAAGTGCTCTCGCGCCGCACGAAAAATAATCCGGTGCTCATCGGCGATCCGGGTGTGGGCAAGACGGCTATCGTCGAAGGTCTTGCGCAGCGCATAGTGCGCGGCGACGTACCCGAAGGCTTGAAAGACAAGCGGATCGTTTCGCTCGACATGGGAGCGCTCATTGCCGGCGCCAAATATCGGGGCGAATTCGAAGAGCGGCTCAAAGCCGTTCTCAAAGACGTGCAGAGCGCCGAGGGACGCATCTTGCTCTTCGTCGACGAGCTCCACACGGTCGTCGGCGCCGGAAAGACGGAAGGGTCGATGGACGCTGGCAACTTGCTCAAGCCGATGCTCGCGCGCGGAGAACTGCACATGATCGGCGCGACGACCCTCGACGAATATCGCAAATATATCGAAAAAGACGCCGCGCTGGAACGGCGCTTCCAGCCGATCTTCGTCGATCAGCCCTCGGTCGAAGATACGATCTCTATTTTGCGCGGGCTGAAGGAAAAGTACGAAGCGCACCACGGCGTCCGCATCAAGGACTCGGCGCTGGTTGCCGCGGCCGTACTCTCCAACCGGTACATCAGCGACCGGTTCTTGCCGGACAAGGCGATCGATCTCATTGACGAAGCGGCCGCTAAACTGCGGACGGAGATCGATTCGATGCCGCAAGAGTTGGACGAGCTGACGCGGCGCGTCATGCAGCTGGAGATCGAGCGGGAAGCCTTGCGCAAGGAAAGCGACCGCGCGAGCAAAGACCGTCTGATGCAGCTCGAAAAAGAAGTGGCAAGTTTAAAAGAAGAGCAACTCGCGCTGCAGTCTCGGTGGCAGTCCGAGAAGAGCGCGGTGCAAAAGGCGCGCGCGCTGCGCGAGCAAATCGAGCAGACCAAGGTGCAGATCGAGCAGGCTGAGCGCCAGTACGATCTCAATCGCGTCGCGGAACTGCGTTATGGCACGCTTGCGGAATTGGAAAAGCAGCTGCAGCAAGAGGAGCAGAGCCTCGCGCAGCGCGACGGCAAGACGCGCCTTTCAAAAGAAGAGGTTGACGAGGAAGACATTGCCGAGGTCATCAGCCGCTGGACCGGCGTTCCGGTGACCAAACTGCTTGAAGGCGAAGTGCAAAAATTGCTGCATCTCGACGAAGAGCTGCACAAGCGCGTGATCGGTCAAGACGAGGCTGTAGACGCCGTGGCTGAAGCGATGGTGCGGTCGCGTTCGGGATTAGCCGATCCGAACCGGCCGATCGGATCATTCATTTTCCTCGGCCCCACCGGCGTCGGAAAAACGGAACTCGCGCGCGCGCTCGCCGAGTACATGTTCGACGACGAACGCGCGATGATCCGCATCGACATGTCGGAGTACCAAGAAAAACACACGGTCGCGCGTTTGCTCGGAGCGCCTCCGGGATACATCGGTTTCGAGGAAGGCGGACAGCTGACCGAAGCCGTGCGGCGCCGTCCATATAGCGTGATCCTCTTCGACGAAATCGAAAAGGCGCACCCCGACGTCTTCAACGTGTTTCTGCAGATTCTCGACGATGGACGGCTGACCGACGGACAAGGCCGCACGGTGGATTTCCGCAACACGATCGTCATCATGACCTCCAACATCGGCAGCCACCGCATTCTCGATTACAAGGGCGGATTTTCCGGCGCCGACTACGCGGTCATGCGCGCGACGGTGCTCGACGAGCTGCGCCAGCACTTCCGGCCGGAATTTCTCAACCGCGTCGACGAGGTGATCGTCTTCCACGCGCTCAGCGAAGAGGAGCTCGAAAAGATCGTTGACATCCAGCTCGAGCGCGTGCGGCACCGGCTTGCCGAACGCCGCATCGAACTCGACCTTTCCACGGCGGCCAAGCGTCATCTCGTGAAGACCGGTTACGATCCGGTGTACGGCGCGCGTCCGCTCAAGCGCGCGATTCAGAAAGAAGTCGAAACGCCGCTCGGGCGCAAGATTTTAGCGGGCGACGTTCGCGATGGCCAGCGTGTTTCCGTTGACTATGACCAAGCGCGCGGCGAGCTGACGTTTGATGCTGCGCCGGTGCATCCGTAATGTTCATGGAACTCGCGTTCAGCGAGCAGATGCACTTTCTGCTCGAAGCGATCAAAGATATCCAAGGCACGATCCGGGCGGTTGACACGAAGGTCAGCATCCTGCTCGCGGCATTAGCCATCCCGCTGCCGCAAGTCGCGATCTTTTTCTCTTATTGGCACGCGCGCGGTTTTTCGGCGACCCCGGGTCATGTGCTCATGGTTCTCGCGATCGTGCTTTATTTAACGGCAGTGTATATTGCCGTCAAAACGCTGGTCGGCATCGGCGATGCGACCGGCCACATTCGCGGCGTCCGGATGCAAAATACGTTTTACGCCGGCGGAATGTTCAGGATGGATTGGCGCGATTCGCTCGCGGACCGGCTCGCCGTGAAATCGTCGAAAACTGTTGACGAGTACATTGCCTCGCTGCCTTCGACGCGCGGCGGCATGGTCGAGGAGTTGGCGATCGAGATGATGGCTCTGGCCTATATTCGCGACCTCAAACTTTTCCGGCAGCGATCGGCCTTTGCGGCGACGGTCACTGCCGGTGCGATCGCGTTTATCGCGCTTATCGCGTAATCGTTACTTAACGGTGACGCTGAACGTCATCGTCCGTGCGGCTTTCATGCCCTTTTGCCACGGCCGCGCATAGGAAAACGTGATCTGTGCCGTGCCGGGCTTGTTGGCTTTGCAGACGAAAATCTGCTGACCGCCCGCGCCCATTTTTTGTTTCACCGTTGCAGACGGCCCCTCGTAGGCCGAGCCCCAGACGGTCACCGTGCCGCTCGAACTTCTTCCGGTCCAAGAATAACCCGTCGTCGGATTGCCCGGGATTGCGATCAAGAACTCTTGTCCGGCCGTCACGCTGACCGGTGAAGACGTAAATACCGATCCGTTATAGGTGTCGGCCAGCGCCGGCGCTGTCGCGCCGAGCGCTAAGAGCATAGCTAGAAGCGCGCCTTTAAAACTCATACGTTGACTTTCTCCTTTTTCCGCGCGCGCAGCCGCGCCGTCTCGTTGAGGATACGCTTGCGAAGGCGGATTGATTTCGGCGTGACTTCAACGAGTTCATCGTCTTCGATGAATTCGATGGCACGCTCGAGCGAGAGCTCCTCGGGCGGGGCGATGTTGACGTTTTCGTCTGAACCGGAAGCGCGCATGTTCGTGAGTTTCTTCGCGCGCACGACGTTCAGGGCAACGTCCATGTCGTCGTTGGCTCGCCCCGCGATCATGCCTTCGTATACGTCGACGCCGGGGCCGACGAAGAAGCGGCCGCGCTGCTGCACGCCCATGAGCGCGTAACCGGTCGTTCTGCCTGTATCGCTCGCGACCAGCGCGCCCACGTTGCGGCTCGGCAATTCTCCCATCCAAGGCTGATGGTCATAATAGGTGTGCGACATCACGGCCGTGCCGCGCGTCAGCGTCAGCAGCTCGCCACGCAATCCGAAGATCGCACGAGTCGGCATCGTGTATTCGAGTCTCCGTGAGCCACCGACGGAAATCATGTTCGACATTAGCGCTTTGCGCTGACCGAGCGCCTCGATAACGGGACCCGAGTATTCGTCGGGCACGTCGACGACGACATACTCCACCGGCTCCTGTTTTTGGCCGTTGCGTTCTACGATGATGACCTGCGGTTTTGAAACTTGCAGTTCGTAGCCTTCGCGGCGCATCGTTTCGATGAGAATCGAAAGATGCAGCTCGCCGCGGCCGCGCACTTCGAACGTGTCGGCCGAATCAGTTTCTTCGACGCGCAAGGCGACGTTCGATTCGAGCTCGCGCATCAGCCGGTCGCGGATCTGCCGCGAGGTGAGAAATTTACCCTCGCGTCCGGCGAACGGCGAGTTGTTGACGCTGAAGAACATCGAGACGGTCGGTTCATCAACTGCGACGGCATGCACGCCCTCGGGCTCGCTCACGTCGGCGATCGTATCGCCGATGTTCAGTCCCTCGATGCCCGAGACGCAGATAATGTCGCCGGCCATCGCTTCCTCGACTTCGATTCGCTCCAGCCCGAAAAACGTCAGCATCTTCGTCAGCCGCAGTCCCGTCTCGACGGTGCCGTCGCGCGCGACTTTGACGATCGGCGCATTGAGCCGAGCGATCCCGCGGAAGACGCGGCCGATGCCGACGCGTCCGACGTACTGGTTGTGATCGATCGCCGAGACCAGCAGCTGCAGCGGCCCGTCTTCGCCGGGCGCTTCGGGAACGCGCGTAGCTATCGTCTGGAAAAGCGGTTCGAGCGTTTGACTCTCGTCGTCGAGCTCGAGCTTCGCGATGCCAAGTTTGGCATTGGTGTAAACGACGGGAAACTCGGCTTGCTCGTCATTGGCGCCCAACTCGACGAACAAGTCGAAGACGTCGTTGACGATCTCAGCGGCGCGCGCGTCCTTGCGGTCGATCTTGTTGATCACGACGATCGTCTTGAGATCGAGTTCCAGCGCTTTGCGCAAGACGAAACGTGTCTGCGGCATCACGCCTTCGGCCGCATCGACCAGCAGCAGCACGCCTTGCACCATCTGCAATACCCGCTCGACCTCGCCGCCGAAGTCGGCATGGCCGGGCGTGTCGACGATATTGAACTTGATCTCGCCGTGGCGGATTGCAGTGTTTTTCGCGAGGATGGTGATGCCGCGCTCGCGCTCGAGCGGGTTGGAGTCCATTACGCGCGTCGCGACGTGCTGCCCTTCCCGGAAAATGCCGCTCTGTTTGAGCATCGCATCGACGAGCGTGGTCTTGCCGTGATCCACGTGCGCGATGATGGCGACGTTGCGGATATCGGGACGGGTGGTGATCATAAAGGACGGGTTCGCGCTCGGGCGCGAAGCTTCCGGTTATGGCCGCGCCAACGATCGAACGCATCGGCGAGCATCTATTCGTCAACGCGGACTGCGTGCGTGGCGCGGCGGCACATCTCGCCGACGGCAGCGTCGATCTGATCGTGACCGATCCGCCCTACGGAATCGAGGGAGATCGGCTCGACCGGCATTACAACCGCGATGAGCGTTTCGTCGACGGCGGTTATGTGGAGGTCGATGCGCGCAAATACGCGAGTTTCAGCCGCGCTTGGATCGCGCAGGCGGAACGCGTCCTCAAACCCGGCGGCCAGCTCTACGTCGTATCCGGATATACCAACCTTTACGACGTGCTCGGCGCGCTTCGCAAAACGAGCCTGCGCGAGATCAACCACATCATCTGGAAGTACAACTTCGGCGTGTACACGTCGTCAAAGTATGTTTCGTCGCACTATCATATTCTGTACTACGCCAAACCGGGCGGCCGGCGCCGCTTCAATCTGCAGTCTCGGTTCGCGTTGGACGAAACCGCCGCCGACGGCCGGTCGCTCAACTACCGCGATCGCGAAGACGTCTGGAGCATCAACCGCGAGTACAAGCCCGGGCAGCGTAAGAATAAGAACGAACTGCCGAAAGCCTTGCTGAGAAAAATTCTCGCCTACAGCAGCAAAGAGGGCGACTTGGTCTGTGATTTCTTTTTGGGCGGCGGTTCGACTGCGGCGGTGGCTATCGGCATGAACCGGCGTTTCATCGGATTCGAGGTATCGGAGCGCACGTTTCGAAGCCGAGTCCCCGACTTGAGGAAAATCGTTCCGGGTTCGCTGCTGGAACCGGCGCCGGACCCGCACGTGGTGCGCAACCGCGGCAAGTCATGGAGCGTACCTGAGATCGAGCGGCTTCACTGCAGGTTTGAAGAGTTGCTCGCTTCGGGAGCGACGCGCGCTGCAATCGTCGCGAAACTTAGTGGAGAGTTCGAAAGAGGCGCGTGGGCAATCCGCAAGCGCCTCCGGCCGGCACACTCAAAGAAAGTTTGAAAGACCGCTCTCGAATCCACGCCGCGTGAGTCCCGAATGGTTGGCGGCCGTCTCATCCTTGGCGACGCTCTTTGTGATCGGACTGACGGCGTACGCCGCCATGCGTCAGATGTCGCATTTGCGGTCGGGCAACCAGGTCGCTGCTCTGCTCCCTCTGACCGAAAAATACCAAACACCGGAGATTCAAGAATCGTTAGACTACGTGATCGGAACGCTGAACTCGGACCTCCAGGATCCGGTAGTTCGCGAGGGTGTTCGCGCGCGGCCTAGCGCCGGGCCTACGCGGAAAGCAAACAAGGTTTTCAACTTTTATGAGTCGGTAGGCGCGCTTGTGTGTGCGCGCGCATTAGATCTACAACTGGTTCTGCGCTATTTTACGCTTCCGAGCGAAATGTGGGAGACCGGGAGCGAATTTATTGCGTTATCGCGTAGCACGCGCGGCAACGAAGTCTTCGAAAACTTCGAAGCGCTGGTTGCCATGCAGCTGGCCTATGAAAAGCGCCATGGCACGTCGCTTTATCCGCGCGGACTTCCGCGCATGAAATCGCCGGCGTTGCCGGCCCACGAGGGGACAGCAGTTTGAATGTCGCCTGAATGGGTGACCGCGGCGTCAGCAGGCTTAACCCTCGTGGTCATTGCTGTTACGGCTTTTGCGGCGCTTCGCCAAATGGCGCACATGCGCATGGGCAATCAAGTTGCGCTGTTCACCGCATACAACACCGAATGGGACTCGCCGCAATTTTCCGCGGCCTTTGCATTCGTGCGGACCCTTCGCGCCGGTGAACTAAACGACGAAATACTGCAAGGGTTCATAGCCGGCTCGTGGCCGGGCGAGCTTCATTCCTCGACTGATCGCGAATTTCTTCGAGGACATGGGCGCTTTCGTCTACGCGGGAATCCTTTCCAAAGAAATGGTCTGTACGCTGTACAGTTCCAATGTTCTGGAGACTTGGGAAAGTCTGGCTCCAATCGTCCATTACGTGCGGGAAGGCCGTCAATCGCAAGCCATCTGGGAGTTTTTTGAATACCTCGCCGTCGCAAGCGAAGATCATATTGCCGCCAGTCCCGAAGGAAGCTTTCCGAGAGGCGTCCGCCGCATGGCCGCAGACCAATCGCTGGCAAACCGTCTTCCAAAGCGTAACCAGGCGTGACGACTCTCGACTTGTCGAATCGTGCGGAAGTTTATGAGGGCGCAATTCGGCGGCGGGAGATTCCGTCGATCGCGGCGCTCGCGCGCTCGCTGGGAAAGCCGCAGCCCGACGTTCCGTATGGCTCTTGCGAACCTTGCGGATGCGCACATGCTCGTCTTGCAGCCGGACAGCGGCGAGGTGCTGATGGCCAATCCGTTCTCAGCCGTTCCGACGCCCTTTGTCGTCACGACGAGCCGAGGCTCGTGGTACGCGAATTGCTGACGCGTCGTGCGGATGCTGCGGAAGCGCACACCGGCGCAATCCGGAGTGGCGCAGGTTCACGCCGCAAGAAGCGCAAGCGATATTCCGAGCTCGGCCTGACCGGTGCTTTCTGGCAGCTGACGTAAACTGAGATAGCTCGTCGCTTGACGGCACGCGGTATAAGGAGGTAGCTTTGGGGCATGAAGAGGCTCTTGCTTGTCGTCGCCGGTGTCGCGCTCGGACCTACAAGATGAAACACGTGGCATTGATTGCAGCCCTGTTCGCACTCGCGGCTTCGGCGACGGCCGCTCAAAGCTCCGGGCAGTCAATTCTTCACTTCAGTGACGGGGCGATCGCAACCGGATACGATCATTGCGGCGAAGGCGATCTCTGCGCCAAGATTGTCTATCCCGACGGCGACGCGCTCTTGTTTTTTTCTGAGGGCGCCGCCTTGGATCAACCGTACTACGCCCATGTCGTTAGAACGCATTTGAAGCAGACGCTCTTCGAGTATTCGCGCCGACTCGAAAATCGGGGGACAATCCTTACCCTCGATCACGGCCGCGTGCGTTTGACGGTTTACGTCAACGCGGACGGAACGCTTCATTTCATCTTCTCGAACGTTATGCCTTAGCGCCGGAAGCGGGAAGACCTGAATGATCATGGGAGAGTACGGGTCTGGTGGCCCGCACGGTCTTCAAAACCGCTGAGGCCGGTGAAAGCCGGCTGGTAGGTTCGATTCCTACACTTTCCCGCCACTTGCAGGCCATATGACCACAACTGATCGAATCACCACAACTCGCCACCCAATCACCAAAATACCTCCTTCCCTAGATTTTCTCTCGTAGGACGAATCTGTTCGCGCTTCTAACCTCCCTTTGTGGCTGGCTCCGATGCGATGCTGGCGCAAGATGATCTGCTCTATACGGAGAGGACTGGCGGACAGCGGCTCTTTTTAACGTGTTTCCCCTCGCCTCAAGGGTTGGAACTAACGGTCAACCTGAAGCGATTTTTCCACCTCAGGTCAAACAGAACCGCGAAAACTTCGGAGCTAAGGCGCGAGGGACGTTTGGTGCCGCGCAGAATTGACATGGCTACGATGGGCCGCAAGCGATGTTTGGACGGCGCGATCGTAATGAGGATCTAACTCACTATGGCGATCTCAACAATCTCGAGCGATGGACAAGCAACAAGAAGCCCCACTGCCGGCGCGACCAGTCATCATGCCTTGTGCCTAACATTCGCGCGGTGCGGACCGATTACGGCGCTGCGGCTCCGGCACCATGCTCATCTCGTGTTGCGGGAACATCAGCATGAACGCGCATGCTTTTCACTGGCGATCGTCGGGGAATTTACCGAGCGCTTCCAGCGCCAAACGCTGGTTTCGAACCGCCATGCGGTGCTTTTCCGCCCCGCCGGTGCGCCACATTCAGATCACTACGGTTCCGAGGACGCAGACGACGTCTTACTGGAGATCAGCAATAGTTGGATGCAGCGTTTATGCCAGACCGACCGATTAACATTTGGAGTGCCGGCGATTCGCAACGCGATGGAAAACGCCCAAATTGTACGTCGGCTCGTGTTCGAAATGGAGCTGTCCGACGGCGCGTCACCGATCGCTATCGAAGGGCTCGCCTTGCAAGTTGCGTCGCAATTCCTACGCCGAACCATCGACGAGCACTCTGAAAAGCCACCGCGGTGGTTGCGTCAGGCCCGCGACATGATCGACGCCTCTTATACCCATGCGATGACACTTGAATTGATCAGCGAATCGGTCGGCGTTCACCCAGTGCATTTGTCCAAGGAATTCCCGCGATACTTCGGTCATTCCGTCACGGACTTTATTAGGCTTCGTCGAGTGGAATACGCTCAGCGCGAACTACGAGCGTCAAACGTTCCGATCGGGCAGGTCGCTCTGCAGGCTGGCTTTGCAGATCAATCGCATTTCAACAAAACCTTCAAGCGCATGACTGGGCTAACGCCTTCGACCTATCGCAAGAAAACGCGCTAATTTCGAATCAAAACTACTAAGCCGGTACAAGACGGCGGTAGACAGCCAGTCTTACAATAGGGAGTATGATCCGTAGCCATCACGCCGCGCGAGCGTTTTTTTCGGGCGTTCTCTTTCTGGCATCGTTCGCATCATCGGCAGTTGCTCAACCGACGGGCGCACACGGGGCTGCCCTGCTGGGACGCTATGGCGGCGTTATCAGCGGTCCATCTCTGGGGGATGTCTACGTCATCCTCACCTTGGACCGGGACGCCACGAACGAAATACGCGGCAATGTTTCGCTTGGATCTGGCGCGATATCCCTGACCGACGTCGTCATTTCCGGGGAAACAATGACGGCGACGCTTCAGTATTCGGGCACGCCCGTTGCGCTGCATCTCACCCTAGAGCAAAATCGATTACACGGCAGGTATCAGGCCGGGCCCGAAGTCGGGGTCATTTTGCTACGCCGCATGTTGCCCGGTGAATCGAACGGTCCTGTGCTGCGAGATCTTTCCGCTGCAGATTGGGACGCGGACTTCGAGTACTTCGCACAACAGTTACCGCTGCGCCATGCAAATTTATTTCATTTAATCTCACGATCGCAGTTTCAAGCGGAAGTTGCTGCGATGGAGTTACTGCCCTCGAGCGCTACACCGACGGGCGCTGTTACGGGACTCGGCAGAATAACGGCCGATGTTGGCGATGCGCATACGCGAGTCGTAACGCCACCGAGTTTTCACCGTTATCCCCTACAAGTATTTTGGTTTGGAAATCACCTGCGCGTGGTTGCGGCCGAGCCGTCCCTGTCGATGATCCTTGGAGACGAAGTGATAGCGATCAACGGCGTGTCGATCGGTCGGATTCGCCAAGCGGCTGATACGCTCGTTTCGAAGGGCGAGACTGCTTGGTATGAGCTCGACCGTACGCCGGTCTATATGATGTCTGCGGAACGCCTGCAAGCCTTTGGCTTCATCAAAGATGCTTCTTCGCCAGTAGATTTCAAAGTGCGAAACGATAAATTTCTTCGCATCATTCGCGTTACGCCCATAGCCATCACCAAGGAAGTGCAGTTCGCCCAGTTGGGCGGCACGGAATATGCGAAGCGCGCTGAGGCTTCGTTCGCTTCAATCTATCTGCCGGCAGAAAATTTGGTGTACGCCGTTTTTAATAGTTATGATAACTTACCATCAGCGGCTGCCAATTTCTTCAGCCTCGTGGACTCACATCCAAGCGCCCGCATATTGATCGATATGCGCGAGAACGGCGGAGGAGACTTCCTCGTCGGTCGCTCGGCCCTTGTCGAGCCCCTTTCAAAGCGGATCGTCAGTAAGAGCCGACGTCTTTATGTTGCTATCGGGCGCGCGACCTTCTCTGCGGGCGTTACCAATGCGGTGGATTTAAAGAAGATCGGTGCGGTCTTGCTGGGAGAACCCGCCGGCGAAAGGCCGAACGGTTATCAGGAATCGCGTGATATGCTGCTTCCAAACTCAGGAATCACGATAACGTATTCCACGAAATCTTATACCAATGTCAGCGATTCCGACAATATTCTAAAGCCGGATGTTGAAATCGACCCATCGTTTCAACTCTTGAGACAGCATGCGGATCCGATCTTGAATTGGTTTCAACGACATCGCGACAGCTACGTGGAGTTCGAGCGGCAGCAAACGCGCACACAACCGAGTGTATAGCAACACGCTGACGAGCTGCGGCGCACGATCACGTTTGCCCCAAATACCGACGCTCATCGGCCCTTTCGACAACAACTAGGACAATTATTTAGCGAACAAAGGAAAGTCGCCATGATGCCTACCAACAAAGCAGCGGCGACGACATCACGCGAGAAACCTATAGTAAGACCGAACCGCGAAATAATCCAACGCAGCGGGTGAAAGTTGTTTCGGCCTTGCCCATTGCGCTTCGCGGAACGGGGCAACAACACTCAGTGGCTTCGCCTGGCTTCGTCGATACCAGCGGCGGAGGACGACTCTACTACGAACACCTCGGAGCCGGATGCTCGGTCGTTCTTCTGCACGATGGGCTGCTGCACTCGGTGCTATGGGACGACATGTGGCCTGCGCTGTCCGAAGTACCACGTGGTTCGATATGACAGACGTGGCGTCGGCAAATCCCCGGCCGCTAAAGCGCCGTTTTCACCTGCTTCGGTACGCATTCGTGATGACGCTGGAGCTCGTTATTCCTGGACAGATGGTGACTGGCGCGACGAGTCCGGCATGAAACGGTAATTTAGCCTAGCAAAGCTCGGCGAAAAAAATCTCAGCAAGAATAAAGTCAAAGGGGAGATCCCGCACCTTTTCGGCCGCGGACTGCGCGAACGGATAGTGGTCTGCCTGGCGGTGAACGGACCATTGGCGGTCCTTTACACCACTGGGCGGAGAGTGTCGACAGAGCGTTGGGAGAATATCGAATTGCAACAACGGAGACCAATCCAGATGCCGCACCGAAAATGACGAGTTCGCCTGCCGGCGTGGAATGGTATGAACAATGGATTGGCCCGCACCGGTGGGTGACCTGCGAGCCCGCTTTCGACGATCGTCCACAACCACTCGTGCGCGCCTACTTCTGGACTGAGGGCCAATGGAGTGACCGGCAAATGAGAATCGTGACCATGGACGAGCCGGGCCGGTTTGCTGATGACGTTCTCGCCTTTTTCCGATCCGACGAACCGCAGCCCCTGGAGCAGGTCAAGGATAACAAGTGATGGTTCAGCGGTCGCGCGGGTCGTTGAGGCAATCACCACAAGTCTCTTGGCAATCACCACATGCCGGACTTATGGTGACAAGGCACCACTTGCATTCTCGTCCCAGCGAACAGGCGCCGATTCCGAGGGCGAAAAAGATTCCAACGCGAGAACGAAGAGACTCGCGCAGAAAGGATCGCTCCGTGCGCTCATTAGCCGCCGTCGCTATGACATCGCTGTCATTGTTATTACTTGCCGCCCCAGCACGCGCAGTAACGTGCCCGCATTTCGTGGGGACGTGGTCGACGACGTTCGGTCCCACGACCTTCCAACGGCCGGGCTAACACAAGACTGCGACTCATGCCCTTTTCGGAACGTACGTCTACGATCAGAGCCGTTACCTGGTGAACGGCACCGAACATGGGCGCACGTTCAAGGGTCGCTGGAGCCACCCGACCAGCACGGCACAGTCGAATCAGTCGGGGACCGTAAACTTGATGCTGTCGGCCGATCAAAGCGGATTCAGCGGCAGTTGGCGTTGGGCTAATGGGATACCCGGGGGCACCTGGACCGGGAACTGTCTGCACAGTCCGTAGTACGTTCGCTCCGCGTGACAGGCTTCGTGAATTTGGAAACGATGTCAAGGACCGATGCAGCGCGCGGTGGTGTAGGAACCGCTGGCGCCGCTCGAGGTCGTCCAAATCGTGGTGAGCGAATCGCCGTCGGGCGCAAGCGTGAATGCGAACGTACCCTGACCGACCGTCGGGTGGCGCCATATGCCGCGCAATACGTTCCCCGAAACTGCTCCCTGCAACATCGTGTCGGCGTAGGAACCATTTCCGTTGAGAAGATGCATCGTACCGCTCGGTGTTTGCCAGGTGCCGTCGAATCCGACGCAGCCGTGCGCGGATCGCATCGTTTGCCCGCCGGATTGCGTCTGCGCGACTACGCCGGGCCCTTTGATCGAACCAACGCGATTTAACGTGACTGCAACCTGTTGCCGCGCTTGTAATGTGACCGGTTTCAGTGCCGTATTTCTCGGCAGAACCAAAACCGAGCCTTGTTTCACGGCGACGCTGCCGGTTTGCGTCGTCCGATCGTACGCGATGCTAAACTGTGTTCCTTTCTCCGCCGCCACGAAGGTACGTGTCGACGGCGTGAATTGTGGTACGTCAGGCTCCCTTGCCGGCGTAAGAAAATCTACCACGCCTTGCAAGACTTGAAAGACGCTTCTGCTCTCCGGCGCCTTGTTTCCGGTGGGGGTAGTGTCCGGTCCGATCAGAACGATCGAATTTGTCCTTGGATCCTCAAAAGAGATCGTGCGATTACCTTGCAGCCACTTTAGCGTTGCAGTCCCGCCGACAACCACTTGATCACCGTCCCGTAATTTCATGCCGACGAACGCGTGGCCGTGGTATCTACTACGAATCACCCGAATAGTAGCCGGTAAGCCGCCGAAGTCCACGCCGATCGCGGAGATGACCGCGCGCGCTTTCGGTTGACCGTCGGGATCGCACGTCAGCATCCGCACCTCGAGCGTCTCCCCGCTTTCGTCCAGTCGCACGGTGGACTTTCCGTCCTCGTTCTGCTTTTGCCGAAGACCGTTCTGCGCAACGTAACCGAGGGGGTAGTCCTTCCACGCCGCGGTGACGGAATAGGTCCCCGCGGGCACCTCGGCCTCGATGACGCCATTCGCATTGCTCGTAAAGATCTTGCCGCCGATGTTCACGGCGACGCCTTCCTGCATGTTAAACCCTTCGCCGGCTTTGTCGGTGCAGGCTCGGGTGGTTGCGATTTTCACTTTGACCGTCTTCGCCGAGCATGCGCCCATATACACCAAAAGAGCGCCGTTAGCGGGGGTGAACCTGGCGATGCCCGACGCGTCGGCGGAGTATTTCTGCTCGCCCGACTGGCCGGCTTCGGAAAAGAGAATGTAGGCGACTTTGCCAGGCGGCACGCCCGGCGCCGCGGCCCGTACTTCGACGCTGTAAATGTTCGAAGGCATTTGGGAAAAAGCTTCGCCGTTTGCGTTAGTCCGGTAAGTTTCCCCATTCAGTTGAACGGCAACGTTGCCGAGTACCGAATTGCCACAGGCGTTGAATGTATTGATCGAAATGCTAATCGCCTGGGCCTGAGCGCCGGCGTTCGCTACGCCCGACGCGGCGATAATGAGGGATAGAACAACTCGCACCGCGATGTTCCTTGCGTTCATAGCCATACCTCAGCCACTTGTTCCCGCGCTGATGCAACGGCGACCTGCCCCCCAAGGCGCTGCACAATCGGTAGACTAATGAGTGGAGTATGCGCACCGGCCTCTTGGAGGCGCTTGGCGGTGAAGCGGGCTGTAAGCGGCTGTCGGCTGAATTTTACGCGGGCGTTGGCAAGGACGAGGTTTTGCGCCCGCTCTTCCCCGGCAAAACTCTTCGATGCGCGACTGAGGAGTTTGCCGCATTCCTCATCCAGTTCTTGGGCGGCTACGAGGAGCAAACGCAGAAACGTTGGTGGCTGAGCCTGCGTGAATCGCATGCGCGTTTCAAGATCAGCGCTGAGCAGCGAAGCGCGTGGCTCAAGCAGATGCAGGCGGCGCTCGATGCCTTCCAGATGGATGAAGACACGCGAAAAACACTACGCGGGTTTTTCGTTGAAAGCTCTGCTTACGTCATTGGAAAAGAAACGAACGCGCCGCAGTCCGAGGAAATCGGCGCGCGTTGGGCTGAGCAGCGCGCCTTGGATGAATGCATCGCGGCGATTAGCGGCGGCAACGACCAAGAGGCCATCGCGTTAGCGCCGCGATTTGCCTCACGGCCTTCGGTCTTCGTGGGCGTGCTCGCGCGCATGATGCAATCGCACCGCCCCGCACTGATTCGCTTCGCAAGTGATGCCGTCGAGCGCGAGCCGTCGCTCATGACGTCGCGGTTTGCCGGAAAAACACTCTTGCACGTCGCATCCGGTGCGGGTTGCGTGGACGTGGTGGAATCTTTGCTGAAGCTGGGAGCGGATGCGAACGCGCTCGATGGCGGCGGACACACGCCGCTCTACAGTGTGGCTAATGAATGCGCTTCAATGGCCGGGCCGGAGATCGTTCGGGCGTTGGTGCGCGCCGGCAGCGGTGTGAACGCGTGCGGCGGAGTCACGCGAGCGACCCCGCTGCATATGGCGGCGAGGCGCGGATTTAAGGAGACTGCGCAGGCGCTTCTGGATTGCGGCGCTGCGTCGGAGGCCAAGGATAGAAAAGGCGACACGCCGCTGCAACGTGCACTGAACTGCCGCCGGAAAGAAGTCGCCCAATTGCTAAAGGAGCGCGCATGAAGAAGACCGCCGCCGCAAAAAGCGTTGGATCTCCATCTAAACTGATTGACGGCCGAATCAAAGAGCTGGGCGACTGGCGCGGCGAGACGCTCTCAAGAATGCGCAAGCTCATCAAGCAAGCCGATCCTGAAGTCGTGGAGGAGTGGAAATGGCGGGGCGTGCCCGTCTGGTCTCACGATGGGATCATCTGCACGGGCGAGTCCTACAAGAGCATCGTCAAACTGACATTCGCGAAAGGTGCGCAGCTCAAAGACCCAAAGCGGCTGTTCAACTCCAGCCTTGAAGGCAACGTCCGGCGAAGCGCTAGTCGCCTTAGCCTTGCAGTAAGAGCTGCCTGAACTGCATCATCGGGGTCGACGACGCGTCGCTTTGCGGATCGCCGAAGACGGCGAACGTTATCGTCACGTTCGTGGACGGCGCAAGTCCGGCGGCGAGCTGCTGCGCGATCACGCGCCCGATCGGGTAGGCGATTTGCACGTTACCGGCCACGGCGTTCATGGCTTCGATGGAGTATACGTACGAGCCGAGCTGGCCGAGATCGAAATCGATTTCTTCGTTGTCGGGAGTCGTGCCGTTGGGAAGATTCACATACAGGTTATAACTATAGCCGCTCAGACCGCCCGTCCCGGTAAGTTGCGCGCCGTCGAGGATCAGGATGGCGGCCGCGTCGATCTGCGACGCCGCGAGCGGTATCGTTAGCTGCAGCGTTTGTAAGTCGAGCGAAAACGATCCGGCGACCTGAGATTGGGCTTGGGCTTGAGCTTGAGCTCCTTCGGCTTGCATGTAGTGTCCGTTCAGGTGTCGCGCGATAGAAATCTCCGGAATGACGCCGCCCGCCGGAATGGCCGGCAGCGCCAGATCGCTGTACGTGTAGTTCAGACGCGCGGTATCGGTCACGTCCGAAACACCAAGCGTCCACGAACCGGAAGTATTAAAGGTGAACGATTTGTTGAACCACCGATCGCCTGCGTTCGGAAGTCGCCGGCCGCCGCCCGCGTTCATCCATGCCGACCAGAGCCGATCGACATTACAATGGTGCACCCAAAAAATCGGGTCCGCCGCGGCCGTTGGCACCTCGCCCATGTCGCCGCCCACCATATCGTGGATGTGTCCGTGCGGATTGCCTTCCATCACTTGCTCGAAGGTATCGGCGTTTGCCGGATCGCGATTAAATGCGGTGAGGGCAGGGCTGAAGGCCTCATAACTGAGGCCCGTAACGAGGCTTCCTTCGCGCACGGGCCAGTACAGTGGATTTGGCGTGCCGTCGGTAAGGAGCGGCTGCGCGAAAATGTCCGGGAGCTGTGGATGCTTGTAATAATTCCAATAAGGCAGCGCGAAATTTGCATTGCCGGACATCGAGCGCAGCATCGCTTCGAAGAAAAACAGAAACGCGCGGTGCCAAACATAGAAGTACGGCTTGCGGTGCGGGCATTGGTTCCAAACGGAGGCCATCGCGGCCGGCGGCATTCCCGTCGCCATCCAATGACTGTTGTGCCAGTATTGCCAGCTGCGCGGATCGGTGATGTCCGGAAAGGCCATCATCGCCCGGACGCCGTCGCGAAACGCCTTGACCAGCACGGGGCTGGCGGCGAATTCCGTCACCTCTTGACGCACGAACGTCGGGGCGGCCGGCACCAACGGCGACGAGCTCGAGCAGGCCGCGAGTGCGGCTGCCGAGCTTGAAAGCACGAAGAGACGCCGGTTCACTGCGGTGCCTGCCTTTCATACAGCCGCAGGTCGCGGTCGTAGGCGTACATCATCCGGGTGAAGCTCATTCCTAGGCGGTCGGCCACGCGGATCGAGGGCTCGTTGGCCTGATGGATCAGCGCATACAAAACCGGCATACGCAATTCGGCAAAAGAAAACTCCGTCACAGCGCGCGCAGCCTCGGTCGCGTAACCGCGTCCGTGGTACCCTTTATCGAAGAGCCAAGCGATTTCGACGTCGGGCGCATGATCGGGAATGTAGAAGACGCCGCAAGCGCCGATCACCCGCCGATCGGCCTTATGCACGACCGGCCAAATGCCGAATCCGTCTTCCTTGTCGCGATCGAACATGCGCTGCAAAGATGCCCGCGTCTGCTCACGGTCTTTCACGCCACCGGGAATGAAGCGCATGGTCTCCGCGTCACCGTAAAATGAGAACGCATCGTCGAGATCGCCCTCGACGTCCCATTTTCGCATGAGCAGCCTTTCGGTTTCGATCGTCTCCATCAGATTCGGCCGAGGACTTCAAACGTGCGCAGCGGCGCGGCTTTGCCTTTTACGACGACCGGTGCGAGTTCGCGGACCTCGAAAAAATTCCGAACTTCATGATAAGTGGATTCGCTGATGACGATCTGACCGCCCAGCGCCACGTTGTAGAGACGGGCGGCGATGTTGACGTCGTCGCCGATGACGGTGTAGTTCATGCGAGATGATGCGCCAAGATTCCCCATCACGACGTTGCCGGTGTTGATGCCCATCCCCACGGTAAACGGCTCCTTGCCTTCCTTGCGCCAGCGCTCGCCGAGCTCGCCGATGACGCGCTGCTGATCGAGCGCCGCATCGACGGCTTTGCGCGCATCGTCGGGCGTTTGCACCGGCGCCGAAAACGCCACCATGATGCAGTCGCCGATAAACTTATCAACGTATCCGCCGTATTTGAAGATGACCGCGCACATCGCCTCGAAATATTCGTTGAGTTGATCGTAAATCGCTTCCGGGGTCATACGCTCGGACATGGCCGTGAACCCCCGGATATCCGAATAAAAGATCGTCGCCTTGACCAATTTGCCGGAAAGCGCCAGCGCGTTTTTTGGATCCTCCGTGCGAAGAATGCTTGCGACCACGGCTGGGCTGACGTGCATGCCGAAGAGATCGGTCACGAAGCGCCGCTCGGCGGACTCTGTCGTGACGCGATACGCGACAACGGCAAGCGCGCCCAGCAACATCGCGCCGGCGACATGCAGCAGATTCAGCCAATACAGCTGATAATCGAAGAGCGCGGCGGAGAGCTCTACGTAAACGAGCACGGCGACAACGCCCAGCACGATCGCGAGCGCCGGGCGAAGCTGCGCGAGGCCGGCGGCCAGCAGCAGCGGCAGCGCAAAGATGAGCGCGAGATCGAGCCAGTCCGGTGCAACGCGGATGTATCTTCGTGAAAGCAGCTGGTCGATGAAGCGCGCGTGCACGAAGACGCCGGGGTAGAGTCCCGAGGCGGTTGGTGCAAAATCGCCGAGTGCTTGCGCGGTCGCGCCGACGAGCACGAGCTTACCCTTTGCAAACGTGGCGAGCTGGTCAACCGGTGCGGTTAGCGCGCCGGCCAGCGACATCGTCTGGGAAACGAAACCGACGTCGAAGACTTGCGCGCCAACGCGCTGCGTCGTGTCGGTGTATCCGGAAAGCGAAAACGGCAACTCGAGCAAGGCGCCGCGGAATGCCGGAACCGTTTGCGCGCTGGGCGGGGATGCACGATATCGTTGGACCGCGCTTATTGCAAGCGACTGCGCCGCGCCTCCGGGAAAGCCGGGCGGCATCGGCGCAATGATCGTGGGCTGGCCGATCGCAATTCCACCGGGTGTATCGATCGATGTAAAACCGATTGCCATGGTCTGCCGGAGTGCCGGCGGCGGAAGTTCGGCGCCGGGGATGCCGGCCGTGGTTGTTGTGACGGGATAGCCGATGACCGTTGGAATCGATCGGGCGGCGCGCGCGAACGCGGCATCTTGCGACGGATCGACCGACGGCTCGAGAAAATCGATATCGAACGCGACGGTTCTCGCGCCCGCCTTCGCGAGCCGCGAAAGCAATTTTGCGTACACGCTTCGTGCAAACGGCCACGGCCCGAGTCCGGCCCGCGCATTACCGATCGATTCTTCGTCGATGACGATCAGCGCCAGCTGCTGGTTCGGATCGTCGTATGCCGGAACGTTGGAAAGCGCTAATGCGCCCGGATGGGCGAATGCGTCAACGTGGATCCGGTAATCTTCGATCCGGTTCGCAAACGTGAGCTTCGTTGGCGGCGCGAGATAGAGCGCAGCCGCCGCGGTGCTCGCGCACGCGGCGAGCGCCAGAGAGATCGTTAGGCGCCGGGTGGTGACGGGGAAGGCGATGGCGATGCGCAGGACGGCTGCGAGTCGGCGTTGGTGAGCTTCCGGAGAAATCCGCTGACTTTAGATGTTTTCGGTGTGGCGCACGGCGTGGGTGATGCATTCGGAGCCGCCGTCGCTTCGGCGGTACTTCTCGAACGATGCAAGAAGCCGCCGAGCCCCGAGACGGCGCCGGCAATGCCTGAAGGCACGAGACCACCGGTGACGTTGTCGGCGACATTCTGCGCCGCGCTCTGCCAATCCGAAACGGGCGCGCCGAGTTCGGCGAACTGCGTCATCGCCTGCTCCGTCAATGCGTCGATGGTCGTTTGAATGTGGCCGTTCACCCAGCTGGCCAGCAAATGTTGTCCGGCTTTGAGCGCGTATTTCTTGCCGTCTTCGGTCGTAACGACGACCGGCAGATTCGGATCGGTCAATCCATAGACGTTCACGGTCAGATCGCGACCGTCCACGCCGATGTCACCTTCGGTTCCGCGCACGGCGATTTGAGCGGTCGGCGTTTGGAACGTGTAGTTCGCAGGTTTGCCGTTGGGATGTTCGATCTTGAATCGGGTCGTGCCCTGATAGATGATAAATTTTGCGCTCGTACTTTGAATTTGATTGAAGAACGCCAATTGAACGCGCGTGTCCGAGCCCATCGTTATGCGCGAGCTTTCCGGCAGCACCACCGCGCCGATCGACGCGTCGCCGGTGATCGCAAAATCGCTGTCGGCCAGTACGATGGTGGCGGATTGCGCGAGCGCATGCTTCGAGGTCTTCCCGTGTTCGTAAGAGACGGTGCCTCGCACGTTTTGGAGCTGTTTGTTGCCGTCGGCGTGCACCAGCAGCGGCGCCGCGCACAAAATAGCGAGTAGAGCCGGTCCCAAACGGCGCATGCCCTACCCTTCTGCGGGCTTGGCTCGCATCATTCTGGTAGCCAGGAGCGCGGGCACCGCCGCGACCAGGGCAATCGCCGAAGCCACGTGCCAGGCGATTCCGTAGCCGCCGCTTCCCACGAGGCTTCCCATCAGCAGCGGCGCGATGGCCGCCGCGACAAGCATCCACATGATGCCGAAACCGACCGCGCCGCCGGCATGGTCCTCGCCGCCGATCTCCGCCAGCGCCAGCATCGCCAGCGCGAACCACCCTTCGCCGGCGAAGCCCAATCCGAACGCGGCGACGCACGGAAGCCAAATGCCGCTGTGGCCGACGCCGCTCAGCAGCATCGCGGCGCCTGCGCCGAATACCGCGCAATACACCATCGGAATCGTGCGGCTGCCGCGGTAACGGTGGTCGCTCAGTTGACCCCACACCAAGCGCCCAGCGCCCGCGGAAAGATGTCCCCCCGCAAATATCAGCGCGGCGATCTCGGCTGAATAGCCGCCTCCACGTACGAGCGTGATCGGAAAGAACGTAATGAAGATAATTTGCAAACTCATCAACAGCATCGCCGTCAGCGTCACTAAAATCAATCGCGGATCTTTTCCGATGTGTCCGATATCTTCGATGAGTTTTAAGATGGGGACGTGTTCGCCGCAGAGTTCTTTCGGTTGCTGGTAAAGGAGCGCGGCGGCAGTGCACACGATCAGAACCAGTACGCCGCCGGTCAGCAACGCCCCGCGGTATCCGTAATGCCAGGCGACGAGCGCGAAAAGTAAACTGCCGAGCGCGCCGCCGACGGGCATGCCCGTCTGCCGGATTCCCATCGCGAGCCCGCGCTGTTCGCGCGAAAAAAATGCGAGAATCGCGTGTGTGCCCGCCGGATTGCTGGCCGCGTTCCCGATCCCGTATAAGAATACGCACGCCAGCAACCACGCGAAGTTCGGAAAAAGTGCGGCCGCCATCATCGAGCCGCCCATCAAAACGCCCGATTCGAGCAGCATCGCTTTGTCGCCGTAGCGGTCGCAGAGCGTACCGCTGACGGCAATCGTCAGCAGACCGCCCGCAACCATCGCCGTCGCGATGAGACCGAGCTCGGAGTGGGGCAAGTCAAACGAGCGCCCGACGTACGGAACAAGCGCGCCGATGCCGCCGTAGAGCATGGATCCGGCGATCATCGACACCGTGAAGAGCGCGAGCACAAAATAGCGGGACTCGCCGCGCGGCGTCAGGAGCACGGCAAGGGCATTCGTCGCTGCCGCGTGGGAATTTTTTTCCGCGCCGAGAATCGGCTCGCTCAGACCTATGAAAAAGGCCTTGCAACAGCTTTTGCTCGATCGCGAACTGGAGATGGCATTCCAGCCAATCTGGGACCTTCGCGAGGACCGCGTTCTCGGGTATGAAGCGCTCGCGCGTCCGCCGGCACACTATGGATTTTCCGGACCCGAGCAGCTGTTCAACGTTGCGCACGGATCGAAGATGGTGCATGAACTCGACGTGCTCTGCTTCGAAGCGGTCGTGCGTTCGGTCAAACATATTCCCGATGATGTTCTGCTGTTCGTCAACGTCTCGCCCGCGACGCTCGAGCACCCCGAATTCGATCCGCGCCGGCTCGTGTATGGAATTTCGCGCCGCGGCTTCGATCCGACGCGGGTCGTGCTCGAAGTAACCGAACGCGCCATTTCCGATATCGAACGCGTCGTGGAGCGGGCGAACGCGTTTCGCGAACTCGGCGTGAAGCTCGCGCTGGACGACGCGGGCGCGGGCAATGCCGGACTGTGGATGCTGAGCATTCTGCCCGTGGACTACATCAAGATCGACGGCTCGATTGTGAATCGCGCGCTGACCGACAAAACATGCCGCGCCGTGCTCGCCGGCATCGCGGCGATCGCGCAGGAGACCGAAAGCGTCCTGGTTGCCGAAGGCATCGAGACACAAGAAGCGCTGCAGTTTATTCAAGGAATGGGAAAAGTTCACGCCGTGCAAGGTTTCTTGATCGCCAAGCCTGCGATGGCGAGCACGGCGGATTTCAATCCGGCCGCGCTGCGAAACCGGCTCTCGTCATCCAAACTGACGGCCTAAGCGCGCGCAGCGCGCTCTCGCACTTAGAGTGTCCCAAATGCGCGGCCCGCTACGACGCGGATGTCGAACAGCATTTGTGCCGCTGCGGTTCGCCGCTGGTGGCGCGGTACGATCTGCTCGCAGCCGGCAAGACATTTACGCGCGAGAGCCTGGCCGCGCGCGAACCGTCGTTATGGCGGTATAGCGAACTCTTGCCGCTGCGCGAAACGGCAAATCGCATCAGCTTTGGCGAGCAGCTTACGCCGGTGGTTCCGATGCGCGCGCTCGGCTCAGCGCTTGGATTGGATCGGCTCTCGCTGAAAGACGAAGGGCTGCTGCCGACCGGCTCGTTTAAAGCGCGTGGCGCCGCGGTGGGCATTTCGCGCGCGCGCGAACTCGGCGTGCGCGCATTTGCGATGCCGACCAATGGCAACGCCGGCGGCGCCTGGGCCGCTTATGGCACCCGCGCAGGGATCGAAGCCTATATCGTTATGCCCAAGGGCGCGCCGGCGATCAATAAAGTCGAGTGCATTGTGAGCGGCGCGCACGTTTGGCTGGTTGACGGACTGATCAGCGACGCGGGAAAGATCGTGGCAAAAGCCGTCGCCGAATACGGAATCTACGACGCCTCAACGCTCAAAGAGCCCTACCGCATCGAAGGTAAGAAGACGCTGGGCTTTGAGTTGATCGAACAATTCGCATGGAGCGTGCCCGACGTCATTCTGTATCCGACCGGCGGCGGCGTCGGACTGATCGGAATCTACAAGGCGATACGCGAGCTGCAGGCCATGGGGCTGCTGGAAGAACGCTTGCCGCGCTTCGTCGCGGTGCAGGCCGAAGGCTGCGCGCCGATTGTGCGAGCCTTCGACGCGCGTCAAACGGAATCAACGTTCTGGAAAGATTCGCAGACGGTGGCCTTTGGAATCAACGTTCCTAAAGCGCTCGGAGATTTCTTGGTGCTCGAGGCGCTCTACGAAAGCGGCGGCACCGCCATTGCCGTTGACGACTCAAGCATCGTTGCCATGCAGCGCCGCATCGGTCAGGCCGAAGGCCTGTTTATCTGCCCGGAGGGAGCCGCTACGCTCGCGGCCGCTGCGGAGTTACGCCGCCGCGAATGGATCGCGCGGCACGAGCGCGTGCTGGCCATCAACACCGGAACGGGCCTAAAATATCCGGACGTTACGCTTCCGGAACTTGAGCTGCTGCAGCCCGACGCGACGATCCGGATCGAAACGCATAAATAACGATCCCCAGCAATGCGACGATAACCGCTTGCACCGCGGGCTGCAACAGCCAGTACTTGTCCAACGACGAAATGCAGATCGAGATGGCGAACCAGATCGAAAACCCCATGATGATCGCACCAACGGCCAATTGGACCGGACGGTTGCGCGCGATAGCCGATTGATTTTGCGCGTAATGCTCCGGCGCGGTGCGCGGGAAGAGCCACATTCCCAACCCCAAGAAAAAGAAGACGATCATGCAGGCGAGCACGCGCACTTGCACACCGAAGACGTATCCGCTTGGAACCGATTCGGCCAGAGTCAGCGATCCTAAGACGGCGGCAATCGTAAGTGCGAGAACCGGCGTTTGAAAGCGCACATGAGTTATCGCAAAGCGGCGCGGCAGGAAGCCGTCTTGCGCCCAAGCGTAGATCCAGCGCGACTGCGCGAGATAGAGCGGCAGAAATGTTTTGATCACGATCAGCGCCACGAAGACGTTCATGAGCGACGCAAGCCATGCCGGCATGACCATGCCGAGCAAGCCGGTCGAGGTTGTGTAGGTCGTAAACTTCAACGCGGAGAGCCCGGCGATGAGCCGCCATGGCACCGCGTGGTAGACGGCAAATGCGAAGAGCGTGTAGATGAACGTGACGAGGCAGACGGCGATGACGACGCCTTTGGAAAGCGCGCGGCGCGCATCGAGGGCTTCACCGCCGGTTTGCGTTGCGGTCGAAAGCCCCAGGTAACCAAAGAACAGTACGGGCAGAGCGGTGCCGAATGCGACCGCCGCATTCACGTGCGCGACGGGCGCCGCGGCCAGCACCTGCGCCGCCGAAATGTGCAGACGGCTCTGCATCGCGAGCGCGAAGTTTTGCGGCGTCGTCGAAAATCCGTAGCCGATGACGACGAATGCGACGACGATAACGAAACACATCGCGACGACCGCAAGCGTTCCGGCTAGGCGCACACCGCGGACGTGAACGAACCAAATTCCCCAGAGCAGCACGAGTCCGGTCACGACCGTTCCGGCGGTCGAGCCCAGGATTTGCGCGGCCCCGGTCGCGCCGACCGCATCGAAGGCGTTGGCGAGAAACTTCGGCGCGGTATACGCGAGGGTTCCGAGCGAACCGCTGACGCCGAACCACGACAAGAACGTTGCGAGGAAACCGAAAAACGGGCTCACCGCGCGCGAGATGATGACGTACTCGCCGCCCGCGCCGACCAAACCCGAAGCGAAGAAATAGCGGTAGGCGATGACGGTTGCAAACGTGAGCAGGCCGCCGACGATCATCAGCCACGGAACCATATCGCCTACGCCGGGCGCAGTCTGCTGGATTTGCGTCGAGACGAAGAAGAGTCCGGCCGCGATTTCGTTGGTGACGCCGAAGGCGACGACCGACCACAGGCCGAGCACGCGCCGCAATTCGTTCGACTGCACGAAGGCGGGCTTCGTCAAAAAAAAGAGCGCTCATTTGCACGAGCGCTCTTTCTCTCTCCCCCTTGGAAAGTTACGGAGTGGGCGAGGGCCGCGGACGACGCATGTAACCGCCCGACGGGCCGAATTCATGGCTGCCTCCGAATCCGCGCGGTCCCATCATCCCAGGGCCGCCGGTAGCGACCATCAGCAGCAGCGCGCCCGCATCGGGTGCGCGCCGAGTGCGCATCATGCCGCTCGGGCGCGGACGAGGCGACGGCATGTTCGGATTTGCCGCGCGCATTTTTGCAAACGCTTGTTCGCGCATCGCGCGCTGCTGCGACATGAACGACTGCGCGGAGTTTAGAATCGCTTGCTTCTCGCCGCTCGTCAGGGCGGCGTCGAGTTTTTGAATCGCCGCTTTCGGATCCGGATTAGTCGAAACCGCGAGCTGGCCCGCGATCGACGCCAACAGATTCCGGTGCGCCGGCGTCAGCGCCCCCAAGATTTTCGCGCGAAATTGTTTGTGCATCGCGTCGATCTGCTGCATGTTTTGCCGCATCTGGGTGGAGTCCGGGCGCGGCCATGGCGCGCCACCAGGCCCGGGCGGCCGCGCCTGTGCGAAGGCGAGCACCGGAACCAAAGCCAGCAGCGCAAAGAGCGTAAGCAGTTTCTTCATACTTTCTTTCTAAGGCTGGTTCCGGAGAATCTCCTGTGAAACGCGCGCGGGAACGTTAGGGCCGCCTTAGAAACCAGGCGCATGACCGATGCTCAAAGGCTCTCCCAGGCGCTCAATCCGTTGACCAAGACGCCGCAATTCAATTACACAAAAGCTCGCGCGGCCGCGCGCAGCGAGCCGGCGGTCAATTGGCCCGCGACCAAAGAGCGCAACGAAGATTTCAATCCCGAAGTCGACGGCTGCGAATCGTTCGTAATGAAAGACGGCAGCATCTGCGAATGGCTGCCCGGCCAGTACCGATACGCGCCGCGTTGATGGAACTTACCGAACATGCCCGCAAAAATCGCGCACACTGGAATCGCTTGGCCGATTCCTACCAAGCCGAACACGGCCCTCCGCTCGCGCGTGTACCGCTGGGCTGGGGTGTTTGGTCGATTCCCGAAAGCGAGCTGCGTGTACTCGGCGATGTTCGGGAGAAAGACGTGCTCGAACTCGGCTGCGGCGGAGCGCAATGGTCGATCGGATTGGCGCGGCTTGGTGCGCGGTGCACGGGCCTCGATAACTCTGAACGGCAGCTGGAGTTCGCACGCAAGGCGATCGAAGAGTCAGGGCTGTATATTTCTCTGATCCATGCTAACGCGGAATCAGTTCCGTTACCTGACGAGTCGTTCGACATAATTTTTTGCGACCACGGCGCCATGTCGTTTGCGGACCCTCTGCTTACCGTTCCCGAGGTCGCGCGGTTACTGCGCCCTGGCGGTCTGTTTGCATTCAATGCCGAGACACCGCTGCATTTCATTTGTTTTGATTCCGATCAGGACCGTATCAGTGCGGAGTTGCATTCCTCCTATTTCGACAAGCGCAGTGACGAGGAAGACGGAAGTGTGAACTTCTCGTTGCCGTATGGTGAATGGATCAGCCTCTTCAAAAAATCGGGTTTTGAAGTCGAAGATCTCATCGAATTGCGTCCCTCCGAGGACGCGGCGTCGACCTATCGCGATTGGGTCTCTCGTGACTGGGCTCGTAAGTGGCCAGCGGAGCAGATCTGGCGGCTGCGCCGCGTTAAAAGAGCAGCGTCGTAAATTCGGCGACTTGCCGGAAGCCGAGCGACTTGTAAAGCGCGAGGCCGGCAGCATTGAAGTCGTTCACGTAGAGCGAAAGCGTCGCGTGTTCGTTTAGTAAGGCGTCGCAGATCCCGAACAGGGCCGCCGAGCCCAAGCCGCGCTTGCGGAGATCGGGCGGCGTCCAAATGCCTTGGAGCTGAAGCGTGCGCGAGCTGTGCGGGCCTTCACTACAATAGAAACAGAGCCGTTCCTCAAACTCTCCGACCCACCACGTGCCCCGCTCGATGGCGGAACGTATGTTGCCGTCGAACTCAGCCGAACCCGCGCGCGGGTCGTATCCTAACTCGTCACGGATCATTGCCGAGGAGTTTATTGCGACCGTCTGCCATTCATCAAGACGTGCGCGTCGCACAACAATTCCAGTGGTGTTGCCGCGCAGGTTCTGACGGTCAACTGCCAGCACCGGCTGGCTTTCTCGCGTGATGCGCGGTGCCGCGTGACGCGCCGAGACGCGCTCCCAATACCGCTCGATCGTTTTTCTCGGCCCGACGATCATGCGCTCGAAGCTGGCTGCCGTCTTTACCGCGGCAAGAGCGTCGATGCTTTCGTCTTCGTTGGCGGCGACCACGACGTGATGTCCGAAAAAGGCGACGCCTTTTACGCTCGACGCGTCCGCGTACACATACAGGCGCTGACGAAACGCGGGCGTGGTCGGAGACGCGATGGCCCAACTGAGAAAGACGTTTTCGTACGGACTCCGGTCGAGATACGCCAGCGCGGCTGCGGTGTCGGTCCGGCGAATCGGCCGCGCTTCGTACGCGCTCAGGTGAGCTTCACAACGAAGGCCGGTTTGCTCGTCGGCTGTTTGCTTCCGCCCTCGGGCTCCATGCTTACCGCGACTTCGACGACTTGCGAAGCCGGGGCGGGAACGTGAACGACCGCGACGCCGCTGCGATCGGGCATGAACGTGACCGACGGCGTCATCGCGTTGCCGCCTTTGCGCATGATCCATGCCTGGTAGACCTTGCCGCGCGGCGGCGTGCCCATCGATTGCATCGCAATGTACAAACGGTTTCCGTGGCGCACCACTTCGCCGTTTTCGAACGCGTAGCGCTGCGAATCGATCGAGGTGAGGTCGGCGAGCTCGATGCTTTGGGCGGCGACCTTTCGATGCAGCACCTTGGCTTGCGCGTCGAGTTGCGCGAGCTGTGACTTCGAGGAGTTTACGGCTTCATTTAAAGAGATGTTGAACGCGGTCGTCACCAGCGCGATCGCCAAGCATGCCGCGGCGACGGCGTAAGCCGGCCAAACGATCGGCCGCACCGCGCGCATTTCACCGACGTTCGAGAGACGCCGCACAGCAGCGCTGCCGCGAACCTGATCCATGATGCGCGCTTTCAGCCGTGGACTGGGAACGACCGCGCCGCTGGCCGCATCCGGACACGCTTCGGCCGAGTACGCAACTGCATCAACCGCCGGTTTGAGCCGCCGGTACTCCGCCGTGCATTCCGGGCAGGTCGCCATGTGCTCGCGCACGGCTCTCGCCTGATCGCGCGGAAGCGCGCCGAGTGCGTAGACGGCGACGTCGTCGAGCATGGCGTCGTGTGCGCTCATACGCTCACCGTACCCTCAAGCGCGCTTCGCAGTTTTCCAAGCCCCGCGCGTATTCGCGTTTTTATCGTACCGAGTGGGATGCCGCTGCGCCGCGCGATCTCCGCATGGGTGATGCCGCCGAAAAAACCTTGCTCGATCGGTTCACGTTGCTCGGCGGGCAGCTGCGCAAGGGCGCGGCGAACCTTGTCGGCGTCAATTTCAGAAAAGACCCGTTCTTCGAGCAGATCGCTAGCGGGCATCGCGTCGCTCAGTTCGGTCTCCGCGTGCGATTTGCGGCGCAGGGAATCGAGGGCCTGATTGCGCGCGACGCGCGCGAGCCAGCCTCCGAAATTTCCCTCAGCGAAACGTTCGGGCGCTGTCCATATCTTAAGGAAGACGGCTTGCGTGACGTCCTCGGCCGCGGTTGCATCGCCGACAACGCGAAAAGCGATGCCGTACACCAGGCGGTGATACGCATCATACAACGTCTCGAACGCGGCCGCGTCTTTCGTCCGTACGCGTGCCATGAGCCGGGCGGCGTTTTCCAAGGCCTATTTCGGTTCGCTTCATTGGGAGGTTCCCCCGGTCTGGTTAACGCTTCGGCGGGCCTTGCGGATTGCCGTGTCGTAGGCTCGGGCGATGAACGCAATGGAAGAGATTCGCGCCGATATCCCAGATTTTCCGGGATGCGAGGGTGAGGAAGAGTGTCGCGCCTCCGACGAGCAGGTACGCTCGTACGTCGGCGAGCGGCTGGCCGCGCTTCCCGCGGATTCGCTCTCCGATGCGGACAAGGCCCTCTACGAAGCCGTGCTTTTTCGCTGCGAGTTCATGAACCAGGAAGCGTTCCGGATCTTCGATGAGGATCGCAACGAAGACCGCATCAAAGCCGTGCTCGAAGCCGACGCGGCGCTGATCGCGGCTGCAAAAAAACTCGACGCGTCCGGGCCGGCCGGCGATGCGTTGAAAGCGATCAACGACGCCTTCGACCGCCGCGACGCGGCCATGCTTCAGAAGTAGCGTGTTCCTGCTCGCAGCGGTGCTCTCGCTGCACTTGTTGCCACAGCCACAATCGGTGCAAGCAGCGAATTGTGTTCTTCCGATAAGTGGTCCGTATTCGTTCATTACGCCGAAAGATTTTGATCCAGCTGCGCTGGATGAAATAAATGAGCGATGGCGGGCGCTCGGCATCCCGGTCTTGCAGCCATACGTTGAAGAACGCAGTACTATTAAACGTGGATCATATTCATTAGGTAGCATCCTTTCCACGAAGTCCGATCTAACAATAAGACATGCGGCACTGCCGCAACAGTCTTACCGTTTACGCGTCACCGGGGATGGGATCCGTATCCAGTCGGGCGATCGCGACGGAACATTCTACGCGGCGATGACTCTCGCGCAATTGCCGCAACGCGAAAACCGCAAATGGGTTCTGCCGTGCATTGATATTTCCGACGCGCCTGCTTTGAAGTGGCGCGTGCTAAGCGACGACGTTTCACGCGGGCCGCTGCCGAACATGCGGTACTTCAAAGAGCGTATTCGCACCATCGCGGCTTTCAAAATGAACGGCTACTCGCCGTACATGGAACACGTCTTCGTCGATCCGCGAAATCCGTTGCCGGCTCCCCTCGACGGCATCACGCCCGCGCAGTTACGCGAGCTCTACGATTATGCGAAGCGCTACCACGTCACGTTCATTCCGGAGCAGCAGAGCTTCGCACACATGCACAATACGCTCACGGTTGAAAAATACGCGACCGCGGCAGAGTTCCGACACGATTTCTTATTGAGCCCCGCCTCGCCGCTTTCTATGGAATATCTCACGCAGCTCGTGCGCGACGAGCTTGCGGTCATTCCGCATCCCGCGTTTTTTCACATTGGTTCCGATGAAACGTCGGTACTCGGGCTGGGGCAAAGTAAAACGCTGGTCGCGCAGCGTGGCCTAAGCCAAGTCTACGCCGCTCATTTGACGATGATGAACCGGCTCATAGCGCCTTCCGGGGCTCGTATGATGGTGTGGGATGACGGCATCGAAAACGATCCGGCCATCATGACGATGATCCCGAAGAGCACCGTTGTTATCAACTGGCACTACGGCACCGAAAAGAGTTTTCAAAAATATATCGATCTGATTGCGTCGGGCGGCTTTGCGCAAATGGTTGCGCCGGGCGATCACAACTGGAACCAGGTCTATCCCGACATCAAGTCCGCGCTCCTCAACGCGCGGACATTCATTGACGAGGGCAAAGCCTCGCACGTCCTCGGCCTCTTTCAAACTATCTGGCACGACGACGGCGAGTCGCTGTTTGAAGCGACCTGGTATCCGGTGCTGTATTCCGCGGCGAGCGGTTGGGAGCGGCGGTCGGTCGACCCGGCGCGGTTTCAGGCCGATTTTCCAAACGCATTTTTCGGAAGCAGCGACGCGCGTTACGGGCGCGATGTTGCCGATCTCGCCGACGTGCAGTCGCGGATGGCCGATGACTACAGCTACTCGAGCAATTATCTTTTTTGGGCGGACCCATTCGATTCGCACGCGTCGGCCCACATGGCGAAGCTCGACCTGCGTGCGTTGCGGTTAGAGGCCGAAGACGCCGAGCAGCACTTGCTGCAAAACAGACCGCCGCTTCATGCGAACGCCGCGCGCGTGATGTTTCTAGCCGCGCGGAAGTACGATTTCATCGGCCGCAAGTTCCAGGCCGCGCAGGAGATTCGCGATTATTATGCCGAGGCGCAAGCGCAAGCCGGCAAGCCGCACTCTCCAACCGGACGCGATCTCTTGTGGACCAAATATTGGTTTTGGGAGCTGCGCGACCGGTACGAAGAGATAAGGCCGCTCTACGCTGCGGCATGGCGGTACGAGAATCGCGAAAGCCACTTGGCCGGCAACTTGCAGCGATACGACATCGCCGCTGAGCAAAACATCGAGCGTGCCGATAAGATATATGCGATGACGCTGGATTACAATGCTGGCAAACCGCTCCCCGACTTGCCATGGTAGACAGTCGTGTCATCCTGAGCCTGTCGAAGGACCCCGAGCAGGGCACCACAGGTGCCCAAGTCGAGGGGAACTCGTGATCGCACCTCTGCTAATCCTCATCGTCTTCCTGGTTTTCGCGGCGCTGATGTACACGCGGAAGGTTCCTGCTTTGCTCGCGTTACCGGCGATGGCGGTGCTCATGGCGCTCGTAACGGGCGTGCCGATCACGGGCGTGGGAACGATTGTCGTAACGGGCGCAGCCGCGCTCGTCAAAGTCTACGTCGCAGTCATTTTCGGTGCGCTGCTCGCGCGGGTGACCCTCGATACCGGAATCGCACGCGCCATCGTAAACTTCGCGGCCGAGTTTGGCGGGGAACAGCCGCTGGCGGTCGCGCTAGCGCTCAGCGCCGTTGTTGCACTATTGTTCGTGTCGCTCTCGGGCCTCGGCGCGATCATCATGGTCGGCTCGATCGTCCTGCCGATTATGATGACGATCGGTGTGCCGAGAAAAATTACCGCGACGATGTTCTTGATGGCGTTCGCGCTTGGGTTTATCTTTAACATCGTCAACTGGACGTTTTACACGAAGTTCTTCGGCGTGAACCAGCAGCAAATGTACTCCTATGCCATCGATTTGGCGGCAATAGACCTGATTGCGCTCCTGGTGTACGCGTTTGTATCGTTCCGGAATGCGCGAGGATACGCCACTTGGGCCGTGCGCGCGAAGAAAGAGCTGCAAGACCGGCACGTGCCGGCATACGCGCTGATCGCGCCGATACTTCCGATCGTCCTCTACTTCGCATTTCACATGGATCCGGTCGTGGCGTTTGCGATATCGGCAATCTACGGAGCGCTGACGACGCGCCCGTCACACGCGGTTCAAACGTTAACGGCGGCGGCGATCCGCGGTGTCGAGGACGTTGCGCCGGCGATCGTGCTGTTCATCGGGATCGGCATGCTGTATACAGCCACGCAGACGCCTGAGTTTGTGGCCGCGCTTCGCGGGCTCGGGGCCATGCAAATTTTGCACAACCCGTTTGTTTATGTCGTCATTTTCGGCATTCTCAGTCCGCTCACGCTCTATCGCGGGCCGCTCAATCCGGTGGGCGTCGGCATTGCAGTCTTCACGATTCTGCTGTCGGGCCACGCGTTGCCGCCCGTTATTTTGGTTGCCGCCGTTATGGCGGTCGTTCAGGTTCAGAACGTGTGTGATCCCACGAACACCGCGAACGTATGGGTTGCCAATTTCACGGGTGTCCAGATCGTCGAGATCACCAAACGCACACTGCCGTATCAAGTCGCCGTTGCGATTGTCGCGTGCATCGTCGTCGTGACGGCGTCACCGCGTCTGTTTGGCGTGCATCCTTTTACGGCCATGATTCCGGCCGCGAGCGCGCAGGAGCCCACCACGCCGGGAATGTTTGCCGGGCCGTCGGCCGCATCACGCATAGCGGTCGGGTCCGATGGTTCTTCCGATGCGCAAGCGTCCGTCCCCGCGGTCGTTGAAGCGTTGCGAAGCGCGCCGGGCACGCAAGTCTTCGCACAGCAAGACAATCCGAACGGTTCGGATTGCTCGGCAAAGCGCTATGCGGCCTACGTGAATGTAACGTCGACGCGTTTCACGTTAATCGAAGGAACCGACGTAGATATCGGCGTCCAGCTTTTTGATTGCGGCGGCTGGGAAGTGACGGAGTGGCACGATCATGCCATTTTCGCGCAACCTTCGGCGGCGGACGCCGCGCAGCTGGCGCGCCAGGGCGTGGACCGTTTGCTGGGCTGGGCGCAGAGCAACCCGCAGCGCTGGAGCAATCTGCAGCAGCGCGGTCTGGCGTTTGCGCCGGGCGATCCGCCTTCCTATTATTACGCGCTCTACAAAACCGTGGACGGAAATATGCGCGCGTACGTGCGCGCAGGCGGCCCGGCGTATGCCGCGGGCATGCGCACCGACGATATCGTAGACAAGTTGGACGGACTCGATTGGTGGATGTACGGCACCTACCAAACGCAAGCGCGTGCGTATGACGGAAAACCACATTCGTTTCAGCTCGAACGCGCCGGGTCGACGATTGCCGTGCAACTCGGCGCCCCGTTTGCGTCGTGATCGATCGCCCGTCGGAACGCTTCTCGTCCCGCGCGGCGGCCTACGCGAAGAACCGTCCCGGGTATCCGGCAGAAGCGCTCGACGCGCTGCTCGACGGAATGGGACCGCCCGAAAAACTGACGATCGCCGACATCGGCGCGGGCACGGGCATCGCATCGCGATTGCTCGCGGAGCGCGGCGCGACCGTCATTGCAGTCGAGCCGAATCATTCGATGGCCGAACAAGCCGAGCCCGATCCGCGCATCGAGTGGATTGACGGAACGGGTGAAGATACGCGCTTGCCCGATCGCTCCGTTGATATTGCCGCGGCGTTTCAGGCCTTCCACTGGTTCGAGCCGCAAGCGGCGATCGCGGAGTTCAAACGCATCAGCCGCCGGCGCATCGCCGTGCTGCAATACGAGCGCAACGAAAGCGACCCGTTCGCGGCGGCCTATGGCGACCTCGTGCGCCGTTATTCAACAGAGCCTATCGAAAAGAGACGCGCCGAAGCGCTGACGAGCTTTGCGCGGCTTGCGGGACTGAACTGCACGCGTAGCGAGCATGCTTACGCGCAAAGTTTGCACCGTGCGGAGATGCTCGGTCGCATGGCATCGACGTCGTATCTGCCGCGCGATGGAGCGCGAGCGGACGAGCTGCGCGGCGAAGCTTCGGCGTTGTTCGATCGGTTCGCGCAAGGCGGACGCGTTTCGCTCGCCATGGTCTGCTACGTACTGCGTGCCGATGCGTAAATTGCGCCTCGGTGTGGACGTTGGGGGAACGTTCACCGACGTTGTTGCGATAGATGCCCAGAGCCGGGAAGTTGTGGCGCGAGTAAAAGTGCCGACGACGCATGCTGCGGCGGCAGGCGTCGCCGCCGGCATCGTTGACGGAATTGCGCGGCTCTTTTCCGACGGAACAATCGATCCAGCCGAGGTTTCGTTCATCGCGCATTCCACGACGCAAGCCACCAACGCGCTGCTCGAAGGCGACGTCGCGCAAGTCGGCGTCCTGGGTTTACTGAACGGGCTCGGACCGCTCGCGCGCATGCAGATGCGTTTTGGACGATTGCAGCTGGCGCCGGGACTTCCGTTCGAGCCCAAATTTGCGTTCGCATCGGTACGTGATCGCAAGAGCATCGAGACGGCAGTCGGCGCGCTCAAACAAAGCGGAACCGAGGTTCTGGCCGCGACCGAAGCTTTCTCGGTCGATCGACCCCAAGGCGAGAACGATGCGGTGGCGATCGCATCGCAGGCCGGACTGTTCGCGACCAGCGGCCACGACGTGAGCACGATGTACGGCTTGCGCGCGCGCACGCGGACGGCCGCGATCAACGCGGCGATTCTTCCGAAAATGGTGCGCACCGCACGCATGACGGCCGGCGCAGTGCGCGAAGCCGCAATCGATTCGCCGCTCATGGTGATGCGCAGCGACGGCGGCGTGATGGACGCGCGCGAAATGGAACGGCGGCCGATTCTCACGCTGCTTTCCGGCCCGGCGGCGGGCGTTGCGGGTGCGCTGCTGCACGAAAACGTTACCGACGGCATCTTCATCGAAGTCGGGGGAACCAGTTCAGATTGCTCCGCGATACGTGCGGGCATGCCGCAGATGCGTCCCGCGCGCGTCGGCGGACACCGTACGATGTTGCGCACGCTCGACGTGCGAACGCTCGGAATTGCCGGCGGCAGCCTGATGCGCGCAAACGACGGGAAGATCGTCGACGTTGGCCCGCGCTCCGCACATATCGCCGGCTTGAGCTACGCATGTTTTCTCGATCCGTCCGCGATCGACGGGGCGCAATTTGAGGCGTTTCGTCCAAGCGCGCACGACTCCGGCGACTACGTGGCACTGCGCGGCGGCGACGGAACGCACATCGCCGTCACGCCGACGTGCGCGGCGAATTTTTTGGGCTACGTCCCCGCGTCGGCGTTCGCATACGGTAATTCGGAGTCGGCCGGCAAAGCGCTCGCGATACTCGGCGCGCATTTCGGCACGAGCGCCGAAACGGTCGCGCGCGAGATGCTGGACATCGCATCGGCCAAAGTTATCGCAACGATTGAAGAGTTGATCGCGGATTACGAACTCGATCGGCATGCGGTTGTCGTGGTCGGCGGAGGCGGCGGCGCGGCCGCGCTCATTCCTTATGCCGCGAAAAAGACCGGGCTCGATTTCCGGCTCGCGCGCGACGCCGAAGTGATCTCGCCGATTGGCGTCGCCTTGGCGCTCGTGCGTGAAGTCGTGGAGCGCACTCTTGTTGATCCGTCTCCGGACGATATTCTGCGCATCCGGCGCGAGGCGCAAGACGCCGTCGTCGCCGCCGGCGCTTCCCCTGAAGGCGTGGAGACGGTGGTCGAGATCGACACGCAGCGCAACATCGTGCGCGCCACGGCTTCGGGCGCAACCGAACTTGCGGAGACTGCCGCGCACGGAACGCTTGATGAGGATGCGCGCCTCGCTGCGGCGGCGCGTTTGATGCGCGCGGCAGTTGCGGACGTTCGGGCGGTCGCGCGGACTCCGGGTCTGACGGTGTACGAGTCCGGAGCCATGCTGCGCGTGCTCGATCGCGGCGGCGTCGGCCGGCTGACGCTGCGCGACGGCACGGTCCGGGTTACGGCGGCGGGATGCGCCGCCGAAGATTTACGCACCGCGATCGAGGACGCCACAGCCTTTGGCGACGTCGGCCGGGCGATGCCCAACTTGTATGTCTTGCACGGCGCGCGCATCGCCGACTACAGCGGGCTGCTCTCGGCCGAGCAAGCGGTGGCGCTCGCCGAGGAAGAGCTCGGCGGGCGCGAGCCCGACGCCCCGGTTCTCATCATAACCTCACGCCGCCCGGCGTAACTTCGCGTCCGGAAGGACGATAAAGAGATCGTATGGCGCACGTAACCGTTGAAAATAATACCGTCATCATCGAACTTTCGACGATGGACAAAATCTGGGCGGTCCACGGGGGCTTGAAAATTCCGCTCGCGCACATCACGTCGGCAAGGGTTGAAGACGAGAACGGCTGGGATTATTGGTGGCGCAAGATCGCCGGAACATCCGCGCCCGGCTTAAAAACGGCCGGGACGTTTTTTGCAAACGGCGGCCTGGCGTTCTTGGATTTTGGAACCGGTCGAAGTTGCGTCGTGCTTGAGACCGAGCACGAGACGTATAAGAGTATAATTATCCAACCCGACGGAGATCCCGACCGCATTGCGGCCGAGATCAATCGCCGGATTGGCAGATGACTAGTTAACGCGAGGTTGACGCGGAGCCAGACCGCCTTCGGCTTCTTGCAGGGCGACGGTGCTCTTGTTGCGCCCGTACAGTCCGTAGAACGCGAGTCCGAGAATGAGCCATATGATGAAGCCCAGCCAGACCAGCGGAATTCCCCAGACGATCGGGTTACCGTATCGCAGGAAATAGATCAGTCCGAGTGCTGTTACCGCGGAGAGTATCGGAATGATGTACGGTCCGAACGGAAGCGTGAACGATCCGATCAGTTCGGGATGACGCTTGCGCAGGATGGGCACCGAGAGCGAGACGAGCACGAACGCGATCAGCGTTCCCATGTTCGTAAGCGATCCGAGGATGCCAATCGGGAAGAACGCGCCTGCGGCGGCGATCAGGATGCCGAAGAATATCTGCGAGAACATCGGCGTGCGCCATGTCGGATGCAGTTTCACGAAACTGGGCGGAATGAGTCCGTCGCGCGACATCGCGTAGAAGATGCGCGTTTGGCCGTACATCATCACGAGAAGCACCGTCGTTAATCCGGCGATCGCTCCGAACGAGATGATGACGCCGGCCCAAGCCAACCCTACGCTATTGAGCGCGAATGCCACCGGATAGGCAACGTTGAGCGAATTGAACGGAACCATGCCGTTCAAGATAGCGACAACGATGATGTAAAGAATGGTGCAGATCGCCAAGCTCATCAGAATGCCGAACGGTAGATCTTTGCCCGGATTCTTCGCTTCTTCGGCGGTCGTCGAAACGGCATCGAATCCGATGTACGCAAAGAAGATGAACGCGGCTCCGCCTAACATACCGCCCCAGCCGAACGGGAAGTATCCGCCCAAGCCCGTCGTTGGACCGGCCGGAAGATGGTAGTTAGCCGGATTGATGTGGCCGACGCCGATGGCGATGAAGAACAGCACGATCAGCACTTTGATCGCGACGATCCACGCGTTGACCGTCCCCGATTCTTTTGTGCCTCGAACGAGCAGCGCCGTTATCAACAAGATGATTATGGCTGCGGGCAGATTAGCTATTCCCGGAGTCGGATCCCAATGGCTATGCTGCCACGCTTGCGGGATATCCCAAATGTGCAGCGTGTGGAGAATGTACGTGAAGTATCCCGACCATCCGACGCTTACCGTCGAAGCGCCGAGCGCGTACTCAAGCACCAAACTCCAGCCGATGATCCACGCGAGAAACTCGCCGAGCGTTGCGTACGTGTATGTGTACGCGCTTCCTGAAATCGGAACTTTACTCGACACTTCTGCGTAACAGAGCGCCGCAAGCGCGCTGACTATGCCGGCAACAACGAACGAAACGGTGAGTGATGGGCCCGCGCGCGTCGCTGAGGCGACTCCTGTGAGCACGAAAATGCCCGTACCGATGATCGCGCCGATGCCCATGGCGGTGAGCGCCCACGGTCCCAGCGAACGTCTTAGGCCTGAATCTTGATTTGCGCCTTCGGCGAGAATGGTCGCAAGAGGCTTAACGCGTGATAGCATGCGGAGCCGTTTACCCCTTGCCTCGCTCCTCCCTGTCGCCGGAGGCGGTGCGCGCGCGTCGAAGGCCGGGAGCGGTGAAAGAGTACGACGTCCTGGTCGTCGGCGGCGGAAATGCCGGATGCGCCGCCGCGATCGCAGCGGCTCGTCATGGAGCGAGCACGATGCTCGTCGAGCGCTACGGTTTTTTGGGTGGGACGGCGACGGCGGCTATGGTCGGACCGTGGATGACGTTCCACTCGGGCGAGAAGCGCATCGTCGGCGGCATCGCGCAAGAGATCGTCACGCGGCTGCAAGCGATGGGCGGATCGCCGGGGCATCTGCACGACTCTTCCGACTACGTTCCGACCATCACGCCGTTCGATCCGGAGATTCATAAAGCGCTGCTCTTCGATTTGATGAAAGAGTCGGGCGTGCATCTGCTGGTGCACGCGTACTTTCTGCGAGCGGTGATGGACGGTGATGCCGTCGCGGGGGCGATTTTTGCCACCGTTGCGGGTGAGCGGGAATACCGCGCGCGCGTTACGATCGATGCGACCGCGGACGCCTACGTCGCCGCATCGGCCGGCGTCGAGACGCAGCAAGGCGACGAGCGCGGCCGCGTGCAGCCCGCAACGCTGATCTTTCGCTTAAGTCACGTCGATCTAGCGAAGACCGCTGCATACGTTCGCATGCATCCCGATCAAATGCGGACGTCGCTCAAAACGCATGAACGCACCGCGCCGGCGTTGACGGCCGTCGCCGGCCTGTACGAATTGTGGCATAAGGCACAAGCTCAAGGCGACGTCACCATTCCGCGCGAGGTCGTCTCGTTTTTCATATCCCCATATCCGGACGAAGTGACGGTAAACATGACGCGCGTCGTGGATATCGATCCGCTCGATCCGGACGACTTGACCCGCGCCGAAGTTGAAGCGCGCGGCCAGGCAATGCAGCTCTTCGATTTTTTCCGCAAGCGGGTGCCCGGCTTCGAGAATTCACGGATCGCGGCAACGGCAACCCAGGCCGGCATCCGCGAATCGCGCCGCATCGTCGGTGAATACACGCTAACGCGCGACGACGTGCTGCAAGGCAAGCATTTCGACGATGCGGTGGCGCGCAGCGCCTATCCGATTGATATTCACAATCCCTCGGGCACGGGCACGCAAACGCACCGGCTGCGCGCCGGCGAGAGTTACGAAATTCCGTACCGCTGTTTGGTGCCGGCGAAAGTGGAACGGCTGCTCGTTGCCGGGCGCTGCATCTCCACGACCCACGAAGCCTTGGCCTCGACGCGCTTAACGCCGACGGTGATGACGCTGGGACAAGCCGCCGGCACGGCCGCGGCCCTCGCTGGCCAAGAAAAGGTGAGCGTGCGGAATGTCGATGCGTCGAAGTTGCGCGCCGCGCTTAAGGCCGATGGCGTGATCTTATGAAGATCGAGTTTGCCGATCTCGGCGATTGGGGCGATGCCGAGCTGCGCTCCGAATACGATCCGCAAGGCCCCGTTATCCGCATTAACTCGCGCGTCGCCGACAAACTTTCGCCGGAGGAGCGCGCGGATTTCGTGAAGCGCGCCATCGCGCACGAGCTCTACCATCATATGGAACACTGCGGCGAGCTCCCGGTCATCGCGGATCGCGCGGCACGCGAAGACGCGGCCGCGCGCTACTCAGGGTGACATAACGTGAAACTCTACGGCGGAATTGACGCGGGGCAAAGCCGGACCGTCGCTGCAATCGCGGATGAAACCGGCCGCGAACTCGGACGGGGCGAAGCCGGCCCGGCCGACGAGATCGGACAAGATGCGAACTCCACGCGCTTGCGCGACGCGCTGCGTGCGGCTTTCGACAAAGCAGCTGCAGCGGCGCAATTACCGGCGGACGCGCACTGCGAGCGCATCGTCGCGGGTATCAGTGGATACGAAGGTCGCGTATACGGCCGCGCTCCGGAATTACCGTGCGGCGAGTTGGTGTTCGTGCACGACGCGGTGATCGCGCACGCGGGCGCATTCCAAGGCGCGGCGGGCGTCGCCGTCATCGCCGGCACCGGTTCGGTTGCGTATGGCGCGAACGGACGCGGTGAAAGCGTGACGGTCGGCGGGTGGGGCTACCTTTTCGGCGACGAGGGAAGCGCGTTTTGGTTCGCGCGCCGGGCGATCGAGGATGCCATCCGCGATGAAGATGCCGGCAAAAAAAGTCCGTTTGCGCAGGCGCTGCTGAATCATTTCGGCAGCGCATCGTTGCACGCGCTCGTGCGCTCGTTTTATGCGGGAGAGATCACGCGAACGACGTTAGCCGAACTCGCTAAAGAACCGGGCGGCGAGCGATACGCACAGCAATGCGCGCAGGCGCTGGCCGATCTGGCCGTCCGAACGATGGCGCGCGCCCGTTTGCCTGCGGGGCCGCTCGCATTCTTGGGCGGAATGACGAAGAGCGCGGCAATGAAAGCCGCAATCGCGAGCGCTGTGGAAGAAGCCGCCCCGCATGCCAAACTGATCGAACCGGCAGGCGATGCGGTTACCGGAGCGCTGTTCTTGGCGCGGACGCGATGAGCGGAAAGCACGAGCTGCTGGAGCGGCTGCGCGGTGGGCTGATCGTCTCGGTGCAAGCTTCGCCGGGATCGGCGCTCGACGATCCGCTCGTCTTGGCTGCGATGGCCGGCGCCGCGAAAGCGGCGGGCGCCGCCGGACTCCGGCTCCAGGGCCAAGAGAACATTGCCGCCGTTCGCAAGCGCGTCGATCTGCCCGTGATCGGCATCGTGAAACGCGAGTACTCCGGATTCGAGCCGTACATCACGCCGACGCTGCGCGAGGTCCGCGAGCTATTGAGCGTAGGTGTAGAAATCGTTGCGTTCGATGCGACCGGACGTCCGCGTCCGGGCGGAGCCACCGTGGCACAGATCGTCGGCGAAATTCAAAACGGCGGCGCGCTTGCGATGGCCGACTGTGCCCTGGCCGCCGACGGAGTCGCCGCGCAGGCTGCGGGAGCGGATATCGTCGCGACCACCCTCTGCGGCTATACGAAGGAAACGGCCGGCTGCGCGCTTCCGGCCCTCGACCTCGTCCACGCGTTTGCCGAATTGGACGCCTTCGTGATTTGCGAGGGTGGAATCCATTCGCCCGCCCAGGGAGCCGCCGCGCTGGCGGCGGGCGCCGCCGCCGTCGTGGTCGGGACGGCCATTACAAATGTAGAGTGGCTCACCCGGGAATATGCCGCGGCCCTTCAAAGGTCGTCGCCTGCGTAGGACGCGCTTTCCTATAATCTAATAGGCCTAACCGGCTGCTTTTGGAGATCGCATAACCTTTGCCAGAAAATAGAGACCCGGTCGTCCATCTCGACCGCCAGTTCTGGATCGTCACGGCCGTTCTGGGCGTGCTGGCGCTCATGTCAATACTGTGGTGGGTTTGGGCGCCGATCACGAGCATCATGCCCGAAGCGGTTGACAAGGCGCAGCAGATCGACGCGCTGTTCCGCTTCCTGGCCGCATCGGGTACCGCGCTCTTCATCTTTGTCTGCGGATACATCGTCTATTTTTCGCTCGCGTTCCGCCGCCACGCCGGTACGCCCGAGAATGCCGTCGGCATTCAGATTCACGACAACAACAAGCTCGAGATGTGGTGGACGATCGTCCCGACCGTCTTCGTCGTCATCATGGCGATCTTCAGTCTGCGCATTTGGTACGGGATTGAAATCGCACCGAACAACACGCTGGTCGTTGAGGCGATCGGCCATCAGTGGTACTACACGTTCCGCTATCCCAACGTGAACGGTGAAGTCAAAGAGATGCACTTGCCGCTCAACCAAGCGGTCACGCTGCACGTCACCTCGAGCGACGTCATTCACTCCTTTTGGATTCCGGCCATGCGGCTAAAAGCCGACATGGTTCCCGGCCTGATCAACACATTCGAGTTTACGCCCACGCGGCCGGGACGGTACGAAATCATCTGTACGGAGTTTTGCGGAACGCTGCACGGCGAAATGCACAGCGGCACCGATCAAAATCCGGCCTACGTCTACATCGATCAGCCGGCGCGTTACGCGGCGTGGTATGCGCGCACCGAGCGCGAGCAGATTCACGCGAGCAACGCGATTGAGGCGCCTAGCACGAGCGAACTCAAACTGAATGGCGGCGAACCAAGAGATGGCGCGAAACTCTTCGCGGCCAAGTGCTCGGCGTGCCACGCGGCCGGGCCGTTCGATCAGCGCATCGTCGGGCCGGGGCTGCGGGGCATTTTTAACGACCCGGCTCACCCGCAACTCGTTGACGGCGACAAAGCCACGCCGGAAAACGTCGCCAAGATTCTGCAAAACGGTTATAAGGGCAGTATGGGACAGATGCCCAATCAAACAGCTAACGGGCTCAGCGACAAAGACATCGTGAACCTCGTGGCTTACTTGAAAACACTGAAATAACTCGGAGCAAGATGACAGCTGTAGCAGCGCACGCAGGCGGAGGACTGGCCGACCACATTCATCCGGAGCCGCAAGGGTTCATCCGGAAGTACGTCTTTTCGATCGATCACAAGATCATCGGGATCCAGTACATGATCACGGCCTTCCTGTTCATGATTTTGGGCGGCATGCTGGCCGAACTCATCCGCATTCAACTCATGAAAGCCAGCGGCGGGCTCATGACGCCCGATACGTACAACGAAGTCTACTCGGTTCACGGGTCAACGATGGTGTGGCTGGTGATCATTCCGCTGCTTACCGGCGGATTCGGCAACCTGATCTTTCCGGTGCAGATCGGCGCGCGCGACGTCGCCTTTCCGTGGCTGAACATGCTGAGCTTCTGGCTCTTCCCGCCGGCCGGCTTAATGCTGTACGCGTCGTTCCTGATGGGCGCCCCGACCGCCGGCTGGACGGAATATCCGCCCATGTCGCTGCAGGGCGCTCCGGGAACCTCGATGTGGGCCGCGGCGATCTTTTTGATCGGCGTCAGCTCGACGATGACCGGCATAAACTTCCTGGTCACGATTCTGAAGATGCGCGCTCCGGGGATGACCTACACGCGCATGCCGCTCTTTGTGTGGGGACAGTTTGTTACCGCGCCGCTGTTGATGATCGCCACGACCGCGCTGGGTGCGGCGCTCGCAGCGCTCTTCATTCAGCGCCAGTTCGGCGTTGCGTTCTTCGATCCGACCAAGGGCGGCAGTCCGCTGCTGTGGCAGCACATGTTCTGGTTTTACTCTCATCCCGCCGTCTACATCATGATCTTGCCGGCTTTCGGCATGATCTCCGAGATTCTCCCGACGTTTTCGCGTAAGCCGATCTTCGGTTACAAGATGATCGCGTTCTCGTCGTGCGCGATCGCGATTCTCGGGTTCATGGTCTGGGCCCACCACATGTTCACGTCGGGTATGGCCCCCGCGCTGCAGCTGCCGTTCATGGTGCTGACGATGCTGATCGCGATCCCGACGGGCGTCAAGATCTTCTCGTGGGTCACCACGTTGTGGGGCGGCGTCATCCACATGACGACCGCAATGCTCTTTGCGATCGGTTTCCTCGCGACGTTCACACTCGGCGGAATCACCGGCGTGTTCCTGGCGGCGGTCCCGTTCGATCTGCACGCTCACGGCACGTACTTCATCGTGGCGCACTTGCACTACGTGCTGGTCGGCGGCAGTCTGATGGGCATTCTCGCCGGGCTGTTCTACTGGTATCCCAAGATGAGCGGCCGGCTAATGAACGAGAAACTCGGTAAGTGGGCGTTCTGGCTGTTCTTCATCGGGTTCAACGGCACGTTCTTGCCGATGCACTGGCTGGGCATGTGGGGACAGCCGCGCCGCGTTGCGATGTACGATCCGCAGTTCCAAGCCTGGAATCAAGTGTGTTCCTATTTTTCGTTCGTGATGACCGCCGCGCTGATCCTGATCCTCATCAACGCCCTGTGGTCGATGCGTAACGGAAAACGCTCGGGCCCCAATCCGTGGAACGCGCGCACGCTCGAATGGCAGATTCCCTCGCCGATGCCGTACTACAACTTCAAGCACGTGCCGTCGGTCTTTGCGGCGCCGTACGACTTCGCCGAACCGCTCCCGTATCGCGGTTTAGAAGAAGAATTGCACTGATGGCCGTCGCAAGCGTTTCCCACGGCTATGCCGGCGCGATGAACGAGGAGCCGGATCAGCTCTACATCGAGACGCGCGAGCTGCGCATCCAAGGGTTTCTGCTCTTCATGGTCAGCGACTTAGTGCTGTTCTCGTCGTTCATCTTCGCTTATCTGTACTTACGGAATAGCGGTCAAGGCTGGCCGGCGGGCGGCCCCAAACTCGATATCGCACTGGCTTCGGTCAACTCGATCGTGCTCTTCGGATCGGGCGCCACGATGCACTTCGCGCTTGAAAACTGGAAGCACCGCAATTTTACAAAGTTCGCAAACTGGATTGTCATGACGATCATCCTGGGCGCGGGCTTCTTGACCGGCCAAGTGCTGGAGTACATGCACATCGGCGCGCGATGGAGCAGCGGCATCTTCGGTGCGTCATTCTACACGCTGACCGGCATGCACGGCCTGCACGTCTTTGCGGGAATCATTTACCTGACGGTGCTGCTGCTGCAGGCGGCGCAAGGCAAGTACACATTCACCAAGTACACCGGTTTGACGCTCGGAACGCTTTACTGGCATTTCGTTGACGTCATCTGGGTCGTGCTGTTCTCGATCTTCTACCTACTGTGAGGCGCTGATGGAAGCTACCGTCGCACACATCGAACGCATCTTAGCGATTGTCTTCGGCATCGTCGTCTTTCTTGTGGCCGTTATTGCGCTGCGAAACGACTGGAAGAGCGAAGGCATCGAGAACCAAGTCTTCAAGATCATGCTCGGCCTGCTCGCGCTCGGCGCGATTCTGGGTATCCTTGCGGCGCTCGGCGTGCTGATCGGCAAAGGGGTCGCCTAATGTACGATCCGTTAGACGAACGCGGAGTGCCCGTGAGCCGCGGCACGCCGATGGTGGTGCGCATCGCGACGATCATCGGTATTCTGTGCATTTTCGGAGTCGGCGCTTCAGTCGTTATGCTCGCCGGATATGGCCACTGGTGGCCCGATCAGAAAGCGATGCGGATTCCGCTGAGCTCAGCGAGTTACAAAGTTGTCAGCCCATACGGCCGGCGCGCCCCGGTAAGAATTCCAGGTCCGCCTCGCCAGTCGCGTCCGGCGCACCCGAAGACGTACCGCTAGCGCCGCATCTTCTGCGAAATTCCGATCGCGAGCGGCGGAAGTTCGTCCGGCAAGACGCCGGTAGACTTACCGTCCACTTTGTGAATGCCCCCGTACTCGGAGAATTCGACGTGCGCGGGAATCGTCGCATTGGGGATGCGGTGCTTTCCGAAGCACTCCCATTCACAGCAAAGCTTTGAATCCTGGAAAAGCACGGCGACGTAACCGGTCGCCTGGGGCTCGGAGAAATCGTCGGGGCCGCGATAACGCACGTAGCCGTCGAGGATGTAGATCGGTTTGAACGTTTGCGCGTAGGCGATAAACGGCGCGACGAGCAGCGCGACCAAATAGATCGCAAACCCGACGGCCATAATGGCGAAAACGGGAGCGAGGATCCAGAGATCGTGCGGCTTAGCGACGCGCGCGCGCCAGACGATGCCCCACGTCATCAGCGCAAAGAAAACCGTCCCGAGCAGCGGTTCGATCGCGATGGCGAATCGGCCGGTCAGCCCGCGCCATACGATTTCGCGCTCGCGTTCGGTCCATGGCCTTGCAGCCAAATGCCGCCCGAGGCTCACTCCGGCAGGTTTCATGACGCGAGTTCGGCTCTACGCGGCGCAAGAAAAAGCGACAGAATGAGCGCCAGCAGCGCCAGCGCCGCGAACGTGAGATAGGTCCAGCGGTAAGACGAATCGTCCGAGACCGCCGCCGTCATGATGCCCCCGGCAATCGAGCCGCCGAGTATTTGCCCTACGATGAGAAATTGGCTCAGGAGACCGAGCGCGGTCGCGCGCGAGCCGGCCGGCGCTTCGTTGGTGACGATGTAGCGGGTCGGCGCGCCAAGCAGCGCGCCAAAGCCGACGCCCGCTACGATCATCGCCAGCACGGCAAGCGCCAGCGAGTGAAAGCCCAGCGCGAAAATCGCCAGGCCCAGTTCGGTGAAGAACGTCCCCGCGAGCAGGACGTTGCGGCTGCCGATCCGATCGAGAGCGCGTCCCGAAAGCGGGATGACGACGACGAACGCGAGCGCGCCAATCGCCGCGATTGCGCCCGCGGCTGCGTAAGAGAGATGCTCGGCGCCCACCAAAACGACCGGCACGAAGAAGAGCGACCCTTCGAGCATCCCGATGATGAGCTCCAGAAAATACGTCTTCACCAACTGAGGATTGCGCAACAAGCCGGGCGGCAGTATGGGAAACTCAATCGCGCGCTGACGCAGCCAGAAGCCGGCCAGCAAGAGTCCTCCGATGACGATAGGAACGGCGTGCGTGCCCGTGATCCCGTACATGAGAAAAAGCAGTCCGGTTGCCAACAACAGCAAACCCAAGACGTCGAGCGGGCCCTTGCGTTTGGCAGGTGCCTCGGACGCGAGCTCGCGCAGCGCGAAGACGATCACTGCGCCGCCGATCGCAAAGTTCGGCACGAAGATCCAGCGCCACGAAACGAAGTGCGTGATCAATCCGCCGTAGAGCGGTCCGATGATCGCCGCCAAACCCCACGTGGCCGCGATCAATCCGAGCGCCGCTCCGCGCCGCGCGCGCGGCACGCGGTCGCCCACGGCGGCCGTCGCGACCGGAAATATTCCGCCCGCGCCCAGCGCTTGGATCGCGCGCGCGATCAAGAACGCGGTGTAATCTTGCGCGACGATGGCCAACGCGCTGCCCGCCAGAAAGATCAGAATGCAGAGAATGTAGATCGGCTTGCGTCCGTAACGGTCGGCGAGCGTGCTCATGACGGCGATGCTGACGACGTTCATCAAGAGATAGAGCGTGAAAACCCACGACAGATCGCCGTTGGCCGCGGCGAATTCGTTCCCGAGCGCCGGCAGCGCCGGGGCAAGCACGCTCAAATCGAGCGCACCGAGAAAAACGCCTAACCCGAGGGTGAGAAGCAGCGGAAGCGCGGCGCGCAGATCGGGATCGTTGCGCAGATCCGCGTTCACAAAACGATCCGGTCGATCACCATGAAGGCGCAGATCAGCGCGAGATAGATCAGCGAGAAGCGGAAGAGCGTTCGCGCCGCGGCTTCGCCGTCACGCTGCAGCCGCATCGCGTAGGCGATGAACCCCGCGCCGAGCACCGCGGATCCCGCGAAATAGATCGCGCCCATCACGTGCAGCGGGAACAGCGCGAGCGTTACCAGGACGAGCGTCCACGTGTAGGTCAGAATAGCGCGCTTGGTGCGGCGTTCGCCGGCCACGTTTGGAAGCATCGGAATCGCCGCTTTCTCGTAATCGTTTTCGCTGTTGAGCGCGAGCGCCCAAAAGTGGGGCGGCGTCCACAAGAAGATGATGGCGAAAAGTCCGATCGCGGGACCGCCGATTGCGTGGGTGACCGCTGCCCATCCGACGAGCGGCGGAATGGCGCCCGCAGCGCCGCCGATCACGATGTTCTGCGGCGTCCGGCGCTTGAGCCACATCGTATAGATGACGACGTAATAGACGTTGCCTGCCAGCGAAAGCCATGCCGCCAACGGATTGACGCGAAAATAAAAGATGCAGAACGAGAGCACGCCCATCACAACGGCGTGAGTCGTCGCGGCGAAAATGGAGATGCGCTGCGCCGGAACCGGCCGCGACTGCGTGCGGCGCATCAGCCGGTCGATGTCGGCGTCGTAGACGCAGTTCAGCGTACCGGCCGACATTGCCGCGAGCGCGCCGCCGAGCATCGTCCACCCGAAAAGCGCGAGCTGCGGCATGCCTTTTGCGGCCATCAACATCGCGGCAGCCGTGGTGATCAGCAGCAGATACATGATCCGCGGTTTGCCGAGATCGTAGTAATCGGAGAGCCGCGACGTGAGCGCGGCGATGCGCGATTGCGCGATGCGTTCGGAACGGACGGAAACGCTCATACGGCCTGCACGGGTTCGCGCGCGGGCGAAGCGTCGACGACGGCCAACGTGGTCGCGCAGGCGAACGTGAGAAAGACGAGCGCGGCATTCGCCGCGTGCGCTTCACGCAAATCGATCGGAAGCCGCAAAGCGACGTTGAGCAAACCTAATACGATTTGCACGAAGACCAGCGCCAGCGCCACGCCCGTCCACAAGCGCACGCGCGCGCTCGCGTGCCGGATCCACGTAAATGCGAACGCGCCGACGGCCGCCAAGAGCGAAGCAGCCGCGGCCATGCGGTGCAACATTTGAACGTATTGGCCGTTGCCGAAGACGATGACGTTGCCCGCGCAGCCGGGAATCGTCACGCACGCTAAGCCGGCGCCGCTCGAGCTGACGTACGCGCCGATGCACATCGTAGCGAACGCGATGCTTGCGGCAAGCGCAAGGACGCCGGCCACCGCCCACGCGTTCCCGCTCCGGCGTTCCGAACGTCGGGCGCCCGCAAAGATCGCAAGCGCGGCCAGCGACGCGATCAGCGCCATCGCGGTTCCCCAGTGCCAAACAACGGAGACCGGTGAATTCGACAGCTTGACCGTCGCGGCGCCCAGAAACGACTGGAACATAAAGAGAATCCAGACGATACTCCCGGCCGGACGCACGCCGGGCGCGTTGTTGCGTCCGTAGAACGCGCGCACCAGTACCACCAGGACGAGGACGCCAAGTGCGAGTGCCGCAAACCGGTGCGTCCATTCCCAAATCACGCCGCCGTCAAATGCGGGCACGATCCGCCCGCGGCACAGCGGATAGTCGGGGCACGTCATGCCGGCGCCGTTGATCCGCGTCCAACTTCCGAGCAGCACTTCGCCGAAGGCGACCGCGACGGCGCACCAGCTCAGTCGCGCCAAGCTTATCACTAGGCCTTCAGTTTAGCCCCGAGGCCGAGGACCCTACAACGACCAGTGTGGGTCGTGTATCAGCAGCGCGCTAAGGCGGCCGTCACATGTGCGGCGGCGCCGTTTTCATCCGACGTGATGTCGGGCAGGCGCGATTCGAAGTCTTTGGCCGCCGCCGTGGCTTCCTGCGTAGCCGTCGCCTGGTTGATGTCGTGGCCGAGCGGCGGGGGGCGCATGCCGGTAGACGGATCGATCGTGGAGCGGTTGCGGTCGACTCCCGGGTTGGGCTTGGTGTCCGCTACGGTCGAGATGTACGGATCGGGAACGCCGAAGACGGCGCGGTTTGCCTGCTGCTGGCCTTCGGTGAACGTGGCCATGTCTTGAAAATCTACCGCGGCGAGATAACCGTTCAGATCGCGGGCGACTTTCTGCTGGCGCCATAATGCACCGCCGAGCGCATCGGCAAATGCTTTGAGTTCTTTCTGCTCTTGGGGATCGGTGGATTTTTCCGCCAGCGCGCGCAAGCGTTTCACTTCGTCCTCGGCCGAAAGCGATTGTTTGGTCAGCGTCTTTGCGAATTCACCCAGCGCGTCGAGGCCGTTGCGGCGGTGAATGGGATTTCCGTCGTCGAGGTTCACCGCGCGCAGCCGCGTGATCAGTTGCTGCAGCTGCACGTCGTTGTTGAGCGCGCTGCCGATCGCGCTGTTCGCGTGTGTGACGATCTCCGCGCAACGCGACGTCGATCGGACGTTCGCAATAACTTTGAGCGCGGGAGCGGGCGCAGCCGAAACGACCGGCGGAGGAGCGGCGGCGAAACTTGCGCCCGGGCTCAAGAGCGCGGCGGAAGCGGCGATGACGGCGAGTCTGTACAGCATCGGTAACCTCTCTCCTATAGAATGCACCCGCAGGGCGCCGCGTGACAATACCTCGAACGCCCTGCGCGTGAAGCGCCTGTGGGCTTTGGCCGCCCTTTTGGTCTTGGCCGGCTGCCGGGACGTGCGAGTCCAGACTCTTCGACAGGGCGAGACCGCTGTACTTGGGGGCAACGAACTGGTGGTCGTGCGGGATGCCCCTTCGCTCGAGCGCCTCGGTATTCACGCACCCGTGCGCTTCCGGGCCGAGTTCGGCGTCGTGCTGCTGATGGGACCGCACGATCGTTCCGGCTACAAGCAGATCATTGAATCGATCCGTTCGCGCGCCGATCGTTTCCGGGTGGTCGCCTTCGAAGCACCGCCTGCTGACGGCGGTCAGCCGTCGGGCCGATACCGAACCTTTACATTGTGGATCGTTCCAAACTCCGCGTACCGGCGCGGCGTACGCGTTGAGGTCGTGACGCCGGCCGACGAACCGATCACATCGACGGACCTGCCTTAAACAGCAAGGCAAGCGCACTGCGTCCGGCCCTTTCCCTCGATCCGAACGTGCTCGCGGCAAACGCAAAAGCGTGGCGCGACTTTGCGCGCGTTCCCGTGCGTGCGGTGGTGAAATCCGACGGCTACGGCTGGGGTTTGGAGACGATGGTGCGTGCACTGGAGAGCACGGTGCAGAGTTACTGCGTAGCCGATGCGGACGAATTGCGCGCGTTACGCGCGTATACGAACGCGCCGGTCATCGTATTCGGAACCGTGCCGCTCGCGCGTTTCGGCGAGGTGCTCGACGCGGACGGGCAGCCTTCGGTTTCCAACGTGCAAGAGCTCGCGGCCGCAGCGCAATGGTTTCGCGCGCATTCCAAGCCGCTGCGCGTGCGCGTAGGCCTGAGAATGTCCGCGGCCTGGAGTGGCCTGGATCCGCGGGACGTTGCGCGTTTCGCCCCTGAGCTGCGCGCAGCGTCGGCCGAAGTCGAAGCGTGGACGCACATCACCGACTTGGACGACTCCGAGCGGCAGCTCGAACTTTTCGAAAAAGCTTTGGAAGAGCTTTCGCGAGCCGGCGTGCGCGTGAGCGATACCGATATCTGCAGCACCTTTCCCCTGGCCCGCGGAATCCGGCGGGGTTCGTCGGTGCGGATCGGCGTGGGGTTATTTGGGGCGACCGGAGGGCCTGCGGTTCCGGGCGTTGCATGTGCGCTTCGGTTCAGCGCACCGGTTCTTCGCGTCGAGCGACATTCGGCGGGGACACGGATAGGGTATGGGGGTACCATGCTCGGGATGGATTGCACGGTCGCAATGCTCCGGTGCGGTTTCGGCGACGGATTGCCAGCGAGCATGGAAGGCAAAAACGGCGTGCTGATGGCGGGTATGCAGTACTCCGCGGTGCGCGCCGACGCGCTGCCCGCGGATGCGCGTGAGTATGTTTGGCTCGATCGCCAAGCCGATCTGGACGAGTTCGCGCGCGCGGCCGCACGGCCGGTCCACGAGATCGTCACGCATCTTGGAAGCTGTGCCCGAGCGGCTCGGTTAGAAGAAACGGCGTGATGCAGGCACGCGCTTCGGACGAACTCGACGTTCAGGTTCAGCGGCTCGGGTTAGCGATCGAGCCCAATGGCGATCCGACCGAGGCCGAAGGTACGCTCAATCCGGCATGCGCGCGCACGCGGGACAACCAGCTGATGCTCTATCCGCGCGACGTCGCGCACGGAAACATTTCACGGGTCGGACGGGTGAAGGCGGTCGCCAGCGGCGATCGTTTTTTATTCGAGCGCGACGGGTTCGTGCTCGAACCCAGCGCCGTGTACGAGCTTCGGAGCACGCCGGGATACGGATGCGAAGATCCGCGCGTCACCTTCATTGAAGCGATCGACGCGTACGTGTTGTCGTACACGGCGTTCGGTCCGCAAGGCCCGCGCATTGCGATTGCGCTCTCCAAAGACGGCTACACATTCGAGCGTGTCGGAAAGCTGGTTTTCGACAAGCCGGGCATGCACATCGGCGACGACAAGGACGCGGCTTTCTTTCCCGAGCCGGTGCGGTCGCCGGGCGGCGTTATGTCGCTGGCCTTTTATCATCGTCCCATGCTGCATCTCTCCGCGGTCGACGGCCGTGCGTCGATCCCCATCATCGAACGCATGCCGTACCGCGATCGCGAATCGATCCGCATCGGTTTCATTCCGTTGGAGCCGGCGCTCAAGGATCGCGAAAAGTTGCTCGACGTGTGCGAAAGCGAACTAGTGCTGGCGCCCGACGGCCACTGGGGATCGCTCAAAGTCGGCTGCGGCACGCCGCCGGTACGAATCGATGAAGGCTGGATGTCGATTTTCCACGGCGTCGACGTCATCGGCGAAGACACGAAGCCGAAGATGCGCTACAGCGCGGGCATAGTCGTGCACGACGCGCAGGACTTGCGGAAGATCATCTACCGGTCGGCGCAGCCGATCATCACGCCCGAAAACGAATCGGAGTTGCACGGCATCGTTGACAACGTCGTGTTTCCGACCGGCATCGATCCGCGTCCGGACCTCGGCCCGCGCGTGTTCGACTTCTATTACGGAATGGCGGACTGGTCGATCGGAGCGGCCCGTCTTACGCTCGGGGGAGGGCCCGGCACACAGCGCGAGCCCGCCGAAAGCGCTGCTTAGGTTTTATGCGATCTCGGCAGCAATCGTTTTTACGGCTGCGCTGATCATCGCCGGGTACGCCAATCGCGATCGCTTGAACCTGAAGGTCGCTTCGGTCACCGCACCGGTTCCACCCAAGGCCGCGCAAGCCGACGCTCTCGCGCGGCGGCGCGAACGCGCTTTAGGGATCGCTGCGCCGTGGGTGCTTTCCGCGCTGCCGGAATGTTTGCGTCAGACATTTGAAGCGGCCGGCGGCCGCGCCTACGTGGCTTCCAAACTTCCGCCGGGCTATGTGCCGCAGCCCGCGGGAACGCAGCTGCGGTTTGCCGACTGCAATCTTGCGGTGGACGCCGGCGGCGTGCTCGTTCGGCGCGGCGCCGACAAGTATTATGTTCCGCCGCCTTCGCAGCTTTTCAAACGCGCATCGTCGATCGCGCTGATGCACGAAGCGGGCGCGCGCGCGATTCTGCGCATTTACGAACCGGCGCCGCCGGGGTTGTAGTGTCCGCCGTCGCAAGCGAAGTGCGCAAGCGGCGCACGTTCGCGATCATTTCTCATCCCGACGCCGGCAAAACGACGCTGACGGAAAAGCTGCTGCTTTATGGCGGCGCCATTCAAACAGCCGGCCAAGTTTCGGCGCGCCGCGCGCAGCGCGCGGCCACCAGCGATTGGATGGAACTCGAAAAGCAGCGCGGGATCTCGATCACGTCGACCGTGCTGCAATTCGAGTACGGCGGCTGCACGGTCAATCTGCTCGATACGCCCGGGCACCAAGATTTCGGCGAAGATACCTACCGCACGCTGCTCGCGGCGGACAGCGCCGTCATGCTGATCGACGCGGCGAAGGGCGTCGAACCGCAGACCAAAAAGCTTTTCGCGATTTGCCGCGCGCGGCGCATTCCGCTCTTCACGTTCATCAACAAGATGGATCGCCCGAGCCGCGATCCGCTGGAACTGCTCGACGAGTTGGAGAGCATCTTAGGTATCGGCGTCTTTCCGTTGAACTGGCCGCTGGGCAACGGTCCGTCGTTCAAAGGCGTCTTCGACCGCGCGACGCGGCGCCTTCATCTGTTCGAGCGTGTCGTACACGGCGCGAAACGCGCCAACGTGGAAGTCACGGGCGTTGACGATCCGCAGATTCGCGAACTGCTCGACGACCGGTCGTACAAGCAATTCATCGACGAAATCGAGTTGCTCGAAGGCGCGGGCTCAGAGTTCGATCGCGATGCGATGCTGCGCGGCGACGTTTCGCCGGTATTCTTCGGCAGCGCCGTCACCAATTTCGGCGTGCAACTATTTTTGGACGACTTTTTAAAGCTGGCGCCATCACCCACGCCTCGCCGGGTTATCACAAACGATGTCATCCTGAGCTTCTCGAAGGACCCCGAGCAGCGAGCCGAAGGCGAGCCAGTCGAGGGGACGATCGATCCGGCGAGCGACCAATTCACCGGCTTCGTTTTTAAGATCCAGGCGAACATGGACCCGCGCCACCGCGACCGCGTGGCGTTTGTGCGGATCTGTTCGGGTCGCTTCGAGCGCGACATGACCGTGCGCAACGCGCGCAGCGGAAAAGACGTGCGGCTCTCGCGCGCGATGAAACTTTTCGCGAGCGAGCGCGAATCGGTCGAAGCGGCCTATGCCGGCGATGTGGTCGGCTTGGCCAATCCGGGCGTGTTTGCCATCGGCGATTCGCTGAGCGACGGTGCGCCCGTGCAGTTCGAGCGGTTTCCCACATTTGCTCCCGAACATTTCGCGCAAGTGCGAAGCGTGGACACGGCGGGTTACAAATCGTTCGGCAAGGGCATCGCGCAGCTCCGTGAAGAGGGCGCGATCCAAGTGATGTATCCGCTCGGATCGATGCGCACCGAACCCGTGCTCGCCGCCGTCGGACAGCTGCAGTTCGAAGTCGTAAAACACCGTCTGGAATCGGAGTACAACGTGAAGACGATTTTTACGACGTTGCCGTTCTCAACCGCGCGCCGCGTCGAAGGCCCTCCCGAGGCCTTGCCGGGCGCGCAGCTGCCCTCGAGCGCGAAGTTGCTCGAAGACTGGGACGGCGCGCCCGTCGCGCTCTTTGAATCGGATTGGAGCGTACGGCTGGCGGAGGAGTGGAATCCGCAGCTGCGCTTTACGGAGTTTGCCGGTGCCGGCACCGGCGTTTAACTCGGTTCGCACCGCGGCCGAACGGCTGCGCGGCATCGTGCACCGGACGCCCGTCCTCACATCGCGCACGCTCGACGAGATCGCAGGCGGTCCGGTGTTTCTCAAGTGCGAGAATCTGCAGCGGATGGGCGCCTTCAAGTTTCGCGGCGCGTACAACCGCATCGTGCAACTCGATCCGCAAGCGCGCGCGCGCGGCGTCGTCGCGTTTTCCAGCGGAAATCACGCGCAAGGGGTCGCGCTGGCGAGCAGACTGTTGGGCGTTCCGGCCACGATCGTCATGCCGTCGGATGCGCCCGCTTCCAAGATCGCCGCAACGCGCGAATACGGCGCTGAAGTCATTTTTTACGACCGGCACAAATCGCACCGCGCCGAAATTGCCCAACAACTCTGTGCGGAACGCAACGCAACGCTCATAGCGCCGTTCGACGATGCCGAAATTATTGCGGGCGCCGGAACGGCCGCGCTGGAGTTGCTCGAAGACGTTCCCGATCTCGCGATCATCGCAACGCCGGTCGGCGGCGGCGGGCTCCTTTCAGGTTCAGCTCTGGCGGCGCATGGAGTAAATAGCGCGATCGAGTTGTACGGCGTCGAGCCCGAAGCGGGAAATGATTTTCAGCAGTCGCTTGAACGCGGAGAGATCGTGCAGACGGCGGTGCCAATAACGATCGCGGATGGCTTACAGACGCAAGCGCCGGGCGCACTCACTTTTGCCATCGTGCGCGAACACGTGCGCGCCATCGTCACCGTGACCGACGATGATCTCCGCGACGCGATGCGTTTTGCGTTCGAACGCATGAAGATCGTCATCGAGCCAAGCGGAGCCGCGGCGCTTGCAGCACTCATGCTGGGCAAGATTCCGGCCCGCGGAAAACGCACGGGCATTATCATCAGCGGCGGCAACGTCGATGCCGCGCGATTCTGTGAACTTACTGCTTAGCGCTTGCTGAGCGGCGCGAGATTAGCGGCCCATCGAGTAAAATTCGTCGTTTGGGCGCATATCCATGAGCCCGGCCATGCGGTTGGAAAAACCGAAGAACGCCGCGATGGCGGCGATGTCCCAGATGTCGTCATCGCCGAAGCCGGCCCGATGCATTTCGTCGATCTCGTGTTCGGTCGCGGCGAATCCCGGCTCGTTGACGCGCGAGGCGAATTCGAGCATTGCCCGCATCCTCGATGGAAGATTTGCGGTGCGCCAGTTGTTGGCGATCTGCTCGGCGAGAATCGGATCTTTGCTTAAAACGCGCAGTGCGGCGCCGTGCGCGACCATGCAGTACTGACAGCGGTTTTCCGACGAAACGGCGACGACGATCGCTTCACGTTCGACGCGGCTCAGGTTGCCGGGGCCTTTCATCAGGACGTCGTGATAGTTCATGAACGCGCGAAAATGTTCGGGACGCCGCGCATATGCGCGAAACACGTTTGGAACGAACCCGAGTTTCTCGCGATTCTTCGCGTAAATGTCTGCTATGTCGCCCGGCAGATCGCTTTCGCGAGGTTCGCCGAAACGCGAGACCGGGTTAGCCACGCGGGCCGTGGAGTAATTTGTCGGTGGCGTTGACGGCTTCGATCGTTTGCGGCGTCGGCGCTGCGTCAGCCGATTCGACAATGTCGAGCAGCGAAACGAGCTGGCTGTTGATGCCGCTGTAGCGCTGCGCCTGAGCGGTGTTCTTGGCCGACTCGGCCTGTTTCATCTGGGCATAGCTCTCGGCCATCAGTTTCGTTATTCGCATCGCGAGCGCAAACTGAGCGCGCAAAGCCTCTATGCCGACGGTAACGCGAGGATCCATTTTCATCTGAAGCGGTTGTTTTTGCGTGACGCCGTCAACGGTCAGGGCGACAGTGTAGGTTCCCGGCAGCGCCAGCGCACCTTGAGGAGCGGCTGGGGTATCATGCACGATTGCCGAGATGGGAAAGTCGTACGACTCCGCGGGCGGTGCCGTATAGCGGTAATCCCAAGTGATTCTGTGCATACCGGCGCCTGCCGGCAGCACCAGCGGTGGCCGCACCCAATACGCGGGCACGTGCAATTCAGAGGTGGGAACCACAGGTTCGGTCGGGCCGGCGCTCGACCAACGGCGCACGAGATTGCCCGCGGAATCATAAATCGCGATCGTTAACGGTCCCTGCGCGTTTGTTGAAGAGTAGTAGTCGATGATCGCGCCGTCGGGCGGATTTTTCGCGGCGGGTTCTTCGGGCGGAAGCGGCGTGTCCGTCCACGTGTCGCGGCGCACGCGAATCGCGGCGGCGACCGGGTAGAGGTAGGGACGGCTCGCGGCGGCGCTTTGCGTTACTTGCGCGAGCGAGCGCAGCGGCGAGATGTCGTCGAGGACCCAGAACGAGCGGCCGTGCGTTCCAGCGACGAGATCGTCACCATGCACCACGAGATCGCGAATCGAGGTTGAGGGCAAGTTCAGCTGCAGCGATTGCCAGTTCGCGCCGGCGTCAGCCGAAAAGTAGACGGTATTTTCGGTTCCGGCGAAAAGCAGGCGGCGCTGCTTCGGATCTTCGCGCACCGTGTCGACGGGCGCGTTCTCCGGCAAGCCTGCGTTCAGCACTTGCCAGTGCGCGCCGAAGTCGTGGGTCGCGTAGATATACGGGTGCATGTCGTCCAACCGCAGGCGTGTGACGGCGACGTACGCCGTGCCGCGATCGAAATGCGATGAGTCGATCTGCGATATCTTCGACCACGAACCGGAGGCCGCAGCCAATCCCGGCGGCGAGACGTTGCTCCAATGTTTTCCGCCGTCGCGCGTCAGCCAAATCAAGCCGTCGTCGGTTCCGGCCCACAATAGGTTCTTGTCGATATACGACGGCGCCAAGCTGTAGACGACGCCGCGATGGAGGCCTTTAGCCAGCGAAGTTTGCGCGAATGGGCCGAGGTTTTCCGGGACGCCGGGATTTGGGCGCGTGAGGTCGGGACTGATGATCCGCCAGTGCCGGCCGCCGTCGGTGGTCGCGAAGACGACGTTCCAGGCGAGATAGAGCGTGCGGTTGTCGGCGCGGCTGAAGATCAGTGGAGTGGTGCGATTGTAACGGTACTTGCCGCGCTCGAAACTCGGCGAGATGTCTTGCGTTTGCGCCAGCGTCTCGTCGTAGCGCGAGACCGTGCCGCTGCCGGCGCCATAGATGATGGTCGGATGCAGCGGATCGGGCGCGACATAGCCGTACTCCGACGCGCCGACCGGATGAAAATAGCGGATCCAAATCGAGCCGTCGTCGCTGCGGCTCAGCACCTCCGCGCTACCGCTTTCCTGTTGGCCGCCGAAGACGCGGTAAGGGAAACGATCGTCGGTAATCACGTGATAGAACTGCGCCGTCGGCTGGTTGTACCACGAGCTCCACGTGCGCCCGTAATTGACCGAAAGCGTCGCGCCTTGATCGGCTCCCAGGAAAATGATATTACGGTCGCCCGGATCGATCCAAACGGTGTGGTAGTCGTCGCCGCCGGGAGCGCCTTTGAATCCCGTCCACGTCTTGCCGCCATCGGCCGAACGGTAGGTTTGCGTATTCGCCGCAAAGACGACGTCGCGATCCGATGGGTCGACCGCAATTCCTGAAAAATCATCGCCGCGGCTGCAGACGCGCGGTTCGGAGTTGACCTCGCTCCAACTCGCCCCCGCATCGCTGGAACGGTAAATGCCGCAGCCCTTGTCGTCGTTGACCCACGCGTAGATCCGCTGCGAGTCTCCCGGCGCAATCGCCAAACCGATGCGCCCGATATTCGGCGGCAGCCCGCTGCGCAGCTGCGTCCAGGTCGTTCCGCCGTCCACCGATTTGTACAAACCGCCGTTTTGAAAGAGCTGCAAAACGTCACGCAGCCGCCACGGCGGATTGCGGGAAGCCCACAGCGCCGCGTACACCGTATTCGGATTGCGCGGATCGATCACCACGGTTTCGGCGCCCGTGTCTCCGTCGTTCGGGCCCAGAACTTTTTGCCACGACTGTCCGCCGTCGGTGCTGCGGTACAATCCGCGCTCCGGATTCGATCCATACGGATGGCCGAGCACCGCGGCGAAAACGCGATCCGGATTGCGCGGATCGATCGCGATGGCGCCGATCTGCATGCCGTCGCGCAGGCCCAGATGCGTCCATGTCGTGCCGGCGTCGGTCGACTTGTACACGCCGTCGCCGACCGAAAGATCGGGCCGGCGCAAGCCTTCGCCCGAACCCGCGTATAAGATGTTGGGATCGCTCGGTGCAACCGCGAGCGCGCCGATCGAGCCCGTATCCTGTCCGTCGAAGATCGGATCCCACGTGCGCCCGTAATCGGTGCTCTTCCAAATACCGCCGTCGGTGGCGGCCATGTAGTACACGCCGCGCTGCGACGGTACGCCGGAGACAGCGACGGTTCGCCCGCCGCGGAACGGTCCGATCATCCGCCACTGGATCGCGTTGTAGTATTGCGCCGGAATCGTTTGCGCGAAGGCGGGAGCGGCAGTTGCGATCGCCAGCGCCGCGGTCATCAGGGCGGTCCGGATCATCTGCGGCGCGAGTTCTTGCGTTGCTTGGGCTGGAACGGCGCGCCGATCTTCAGCGCTTTGTCGCGCGGAAGATCCGTGTTGACATCGTCGCAGCCGATCGGCGAGAAGTCGCGGCAGTCGGCCGGACGGCCCTCGTAGATGCCGCAGTAGAATTTGCCCGGACGCGCTTCTTTCAAGAAGACGCACTGATCGGCGATGTCGTCGGTAACTTTTCTGACGTATCCCAGATGGTATCCGTCGGCGGAATTGCGCTTGACGATGTACTCGTCGAGCACTTCCTGCGGCGTGAGGTGCAAGTGTGCGGCGATGCGTTCCACATCGCTGCGGCTCACGAAGGGCTCGTAACCGCTGCAGCACTCCGCGCAGCCCGGCGGGCAGGAGATGTTCTCGGGGAGATCGTGCAGATGCTTGCGCGCCAAATCGATAACTTTGGCGACTGCCGCGACAAATTCAGGATCTTCGTTGTATTTATAAATCCATTCGCGTTCGATGTTTTCGCTCGTGTTGTAGTAGTGGTTGATTGCTTGGTTGTAGGTTATCGTAATGTGCTCTTGATCGATCTCGATGTCTTGGACGTGCTCCATCGGCACCGTATCGAGCATCTCGGGATGCGTCGGCTGTCCGGTGTCGAGCGTGAATGCGCGCAGGGCGGTTAAATCGATAGTGGTCATAGCGCCGCGTTATTCGACGGAGGTTTTTTAAGGCCCCGGCGAGAGAAGCATGAGAGCAGTGCGTAAAGCAATCGGCGTTGACCTCGGAGGCTCGCACGTCACGGCCGGAATCGTCGGTGACGACGGCTCGATCTTGGGCCAATACGAGCAGGACATCGAGGACCGGTCCTTCGACGCGGTCATAGGCGCGGTCAAGAGCGTCGTCGACAGCGCGCTCAAAGACGGCAAGGCAAAAGACGCGGCCGCGATCGGCATCGGAGCGCCGGGAAACGTCGACCCGAAAAACGGCGCGATTCTGTACTCGCCCAACTTCATGTGGACCGGCGTGCCGCTGGGCGATCGCCTTCGTAAGCTCTACGACCTGCCGATTTTCGTCGCCAACGACGCGCGCTGCGCGACGCTCGGCGAGCATACCTTCGGCATTGGAGCCGGCACGCAGAATTTCGTGCTGCTGACGATCGGCACGGGCATCGGCGGCGGTATCGTGTCCGGCGGCAAGCTCCTCATCGGCAACCGCGCCGGCGCCGGCGAAATCGGTCACCACCAGATCAGACCGTCCGACGGCTTCATCTGCGGGTGCGGAAAGCGCGGCTGTTTCGAAGCGCAGGCCTCCGGAACCGGACTCTTGCGGCACGCGTTTGCGGTGGCGCCGTCTTTTCCGCGCAGCAAACTGCTCGACCGCGATCGCGACAAGCTCGGCTCGAAGATGATCAGACGCGCCGCGCAAGCCGGCGACGCGCACGGGCTGGCCGCGTGGAAAAATTTTGCCTCCGATCTCGCAATCGGCCTGGCCAACATCATCGCCTTCGTCAACCCGGAGATGATCGCTTTGGGCGGCGGCGTGAGCAGCGCGGGCGATTTCATGCTGGAGGCGGTGCGCGATCGCGTCGAAGAGCTCACGACGATGGTCCCGCGCGGCTCGACGCAGATCGTCATCGCCAAGCTCGGCAACGACGCCGGGCAAGTCGGCGCTGCCACAATGGCGTTTCAGGGCGGCCTTTCGCCGAATTGAACGCGTGGCACGCGTTCGCGATCGCGCTCGCGATAAAAATGCCGTTCGGATTGACGCCTGAAGCGGTCAAGACGATCATGACGCCGCTCAAGGGCCATCCCGCGGCAATGCCCGCCGGTACCGTCCCGTTCGAAGGCTGCGTGCCGGCAATGGGCTACCACTACGCGCGGCCGCAAGATGTTCCGTTCGGACCGTTCTACGGTTATTACAACGGCAAGGCCGTATTCACCGAAGTGATGATCGAGAAAAAAGATTTCCAACGCGGACGCAGCTGGGACGGCCTGCTCAAGCCGCTGCCGGGCTACAAGATCGATCACGTCGACATCTGGTTCGAGCCCTTCGGCCATCCCGGTTATCGCATTCCGCACTACGATCTGCACGCGTGGTACGTGCCGCACGACGTACACATGAAGTTCTGCGGAAATGTCTCGGGCAAGCGTCCGCCCTACTTATAGAGGCAAGCGGCCGGCGTCCTGACGAATGAATCGCTCGCAATGGAGGTTGCAACTTTGATAAGACGACTTATTTCTTCATGTCTTTCCGTCGCGTTCGCCGCAGGCCTGATGGCGGCAACGCCGCCTTCCAAGGCGCCGCCGATGGGTAAACTCCCGCCCGGCATGACGCCTGCTGTCTTTCAGATGATGATGACGCTGCCCAAAGGGCCGGTTCCATCCGTCATGCCGCCCGGCACCGTGCCCGTTTCCGGATGCATCCCGACCATGGGTTATCACTATGCCAAGCCGGGAAATTTCCCGGGCGGCCCGATCTATGGCTATTACAACGGAAAAGCGACGTTCACCGAAGTGATGATTGATAAAAAACAATTTGACCGGGGCGGTAACTGGGATAACGTCCTGCGGCCGCTGCCCGGTTACAAGATCGATCACGTTGACATTTGGTACGAATCACACGGACATCCCGGCTACACGATTCCGCACTACGACATTCACGCGTGGTACATTCCGCACGGCGCGCACATGACGTTCTGCGGTAATACGTCGGGCCAACGCCCGCCCTATTTGATGTAGGTTAAACGACGGCGGCTTCGCGCAGCGGCACGTATTCGTCATCGGACGGAATCGTGCCGCGCAAAGCTACTTGCGCGATCAGCGCGGCGATGCGCCGCGAACTGCGTTTGGGAGCGATCAGTTCTTGATTGCGCTGCATCGCTTCCAAACGGCGCGGGTTGCGCACCAGGCCGTCAACCGCACGGACGATCTCCGCAATGCTGTTGATGGCGACGATGCCGATGCCGTTGTCGCGCACGAAATCCACGTTGCCTCGTTCTTGCCCCGGAACGTAGTCGTAGACGACGACCGGTAGCTGCGCGGCGTTTGCCTCGGCCAGCGTTCCCGGCCCGGCTTTCGTGACGAGCAGATCGGCGGCGCGCATCAACTCCGGGATTTTATCGGTAAATCCCATCACCGTCATCGGCGTAGGAAGTTTGTGCGACATCTCTTCGATCTTTGCGCGCATCGTCTCGTTACGTCCGCAGACGACGACCAAATGCATCGGGATGCGCGCCTTGGCCAGCCGCAGCGCGGCCTGCAATAATTTCCCCCCGCCTTCGCCGCCGGCCATCAGCAGCGTGATGAATGCGTCTTTGGGCAGGCCCAGCTGTGCGCGCAACTGCGTTTTACCGCCGGTGACGTCGTCGAACTTCGGATGAATGGGCTGGCCGAGCATGCGCAGGCGGCTCGGATCGACGCCGCGCGAAAGCGCGCGTTCGTAGACTTCGCGTGCCGGAACGACGATGGCGTCGGCTTCCGGCGTCAGCCAAGACTCGTGCACTTTTCCGAGGTCCGTAATAACGGTCACGATGGGAATGTGCTGCATGTCCGCGTCCGCCCGCGCGCGGAGCGCCGCGTGATTGAGCAGCGGATGGATCGAAACGATGACGTTAGGTTTGTAATCGAGGAAAAGATCGCGCAGCCTTTCGCGATACAGCGGTTCGCAAAAACGGACCAGTGCTTTGTAGCGCCGGCGGCCATTGGTTGCGTAGTACAAAGCGCCGTAAACCGGCGGCGCGTAACGCAGCGCGGCCGAATAGCCCCATCCGAGTTGCGTGAGCGGGAACGAACAGTGCGCGGCAACGTCCTCGATGCGGTGCTCGAACGCCGGCGCGCGCAGCTCGTCGAGCGCGACCGTAATCGCGTTGGCGGCGCTGCGATGGCCGCCTCCCGTGTCGGAGATCAGAAAGAGGGCGCGTTCGGTCAAACTTTGACTCCTGGGGGCGCGGCGCGGCGCCGTCGAGTGGGAGCGAGTGCGGCCAAAAGCGCCCGCGCAGGGGCGTCGTAAAAGCGAAAAATGTCGCCGAACTCTGTTGCTGGATTTCGGTGATGGCCGTCGTGGTCCTCGGGAACGACGATGCCAAGCAGCCCACAGCCTGCGCGCACGAAGGGCGGCGTCCGCCAGCCGAGGTCGCGGGTATGCCGCCACCAGACGTGCAGTTGGCCCAGCGCCAGGCCGGTCAGCGCCCCCGTCCAGGAGACGTGCCACAGGAGTGCGGCCGCGGCCAGATAGGGGAGCGCTCCGAGAAACCCGTCGAGCAGCACCGCGGGATCGGTTGCCAGCACCGCATGATCCCAGTACGACCGCCGGCGATCGTGATGCGTGCGCAGGTGAAGCGCAAACCATAGGTGCTGCGGCACATGGTAGAAGAACGTCGATCCAAAATCACCGGCTCCCAGGACTGCGAGCGCTACCAGAAATGCCATCGACGATCCGCCTTCGCGTTGCCGCGGGAATTTGCTTGGCGATCTGTGCGTGCGCGGGACCCGCCCGCAACGCCGCGGCCAACACGGAAGTCTTCATACCCGCCGTCAGCGAGGCCGCGCTGTCTTGGCACACCCCCGTCTACGCGAACGCTTTGTACGGATTGCGGCCCCTGCAAGACGGGCCGCGCACGCGCAGCGCAACGCTCGCGATCGCGCGCGCCGTCCTGCACACGAATACGCACATCGCGCCGGTCGACGCGCTCTTGTTAGCGGGCTGGGCCGTCCGCGCGGCGCGCGCGCAAGGCCTGCCGCCGGAGTTTCTGGCCGCAACGCTGCTGCAAGAGTCGGCATTCGATCCGCGCGCGATCTCTTCAGCGGGTGCGATCGGCATTGCGCAGTTCATGCCCGAGACCGCCGCCGATGCGGGCATCGATCCGCGCGATCCGTTCGCCGCGATTGCGGGCGCGGCGGCGCTGCTCGGATCGTACGAACGCTTTTACGATTCCACCTACGCCAATCCGTTTGCGGCGGCGCTGGCCGCATACAACGCCGGCCCCGGCGCGGTGAGCGCCTACCATGGCGTCCCGCCGTTCGCCGAAACGCGCGAGTATATTAACGACGTCGTCGACCGTTGGGCAAAGATTACCGGGTACGAAACGCCAATACGGAACGTATGAAACGTGCTCTAGCAGCGGTTCTTCTTGCATCTGCCGCGCTCGCCGGATGCGGCAGCGTTACGGCAGGCGTCGATTTCAAAGCGCCGGCCGGCTGGGCCGCCACGCCGTCAATTCTGGGACGGATGCAGATGTGGACCAAGAAGGCCGCCGACAACAAACAAGACCAGATGGTCATGCTCGTTCGCGGATCGAATGCGAACATCGATCTCCGGACCATTCCGCAAGTCGGCTCAAATGCGATGACGATGACGAAACAGTCGACCATTACGATCTGCGGAAACCAGAAGGCGCAATTCGCCAGCGGTACCGGTTCGGGTCATAGCGGGCAAAAACAAACGATGGAGATGGTTTCCGCGACGGTGGGTCAGGACGGCTTCGTAGCGATGTATCTTCGACCGCAATCCGATCGGCCCGATCCGGAAGCGGAAGCGGCCATCCGGTCTCTCTGCGCCGCTAAGACGTAACGCTTTCGAAGCAGTCCGCTAAGAACGCCTGTACCATATTCCATGAGTCGGCGACGGCGTTGGCGATCGCTTCGTCGGAGTACTGTTCCTGACCGGCGACCGCGCGCGGGGTGCCTTGCCGGAAAAATGCATGCCCGACGCCGGGATACACTTCGAGACGGTACGTGACACCGTGCGCGTCGAGCGCCGTGCGAATGCGATCGATATCGTCGCGCGAAATTCCGCCGTCTTCGGCCCCGAAGCATAACAGCAACGGCGCGCGAATCTTCTCGATCTCGTCCAGCGCGCCCGGTTCGCCGCTGCCAAACGGCTTCGCGATCGAACCGCCGTAAAAGCAGATGGCGCCGTCGATACCGGGCAGCGTAGCGCTCAGGAACGCGACCGAACCGCCCATGCAGAATCCCCAGGTCGCGATCTTGCCGTCGCGCACGAAATCCTGTTGATTCAGCCACGCGGTCGCGGCGTTCAAGTCGGCATAGAGCGTCGCGCGCGTGACGCTCTTGCGCGCTTCCATCGCCGTCTGCATCGACGATTCTTCGTACGCGAGATCCAAGTTTGGATGCGTGCGGTGGTAATAGTTGATCGCAAGCCCGACGTATCCGGCCGCGGCCAGCATGTCGGTCACGCGGCGCATCTCGGCGTTCACGCCGAAGACCTCTTGCAACACGATGACTGCCGGGTGAGGTCCGGAACCGGACGGAGGCCGCGCAAGATAGGAATCCATCTCCGACCCGTCGACAGAAATATTCACAGCCTGACTTATCATCGCTCTCCTCTTCCCCGGGAGGCTTTCACTTATGCCCGCGGCTACAACGGCTCCTATGGACCGGCTTCAGATTGTCACTGTGCCGCAGCCCGAGCGGCTGCCCAGCTTTGCCGAAGACGTCGCCGCCGGTCTGGGCTCAAGCCCGAAGCGGCTGAACTCCAAGTACTTCTACGATGCGGTCGGTTCGGCGCTCTTCGATGCGATCACACAGCTGCCCGAGTACTACTTAACCCGTGCGGAGACGGCGATCTTGCGCGAGTGGGGTTGGGAGATCGTGCGAGCCCTGGGCAATCCCGTTGAGTTCATCGAGCTCGGAAGCGGCAGCGCGGCCAAGACGCGTATTCTGATCGAAGAGACGCTGCGCGTTCAACGCGCGCTGCGTTATTCGCCGATCGATATCTCCGCGGACGCGTTGCTCGCGTCAGCGGGTTCACTGGTTGAAAGTTATCCGGAGTTGCGCGTCTGCGGTTACGCCGCCGATTATTTTTCCATCCTCGATACGCCGCACTTGCGGCGCAGCGATCAGAAAGTGCTCTTCATGTTCATGGGATCCAACATCGGGAATTACGAACCGAAAGAAGCTGCCGCGCTGCTGGCGCGCATCGCAGCGCTCCTCAAGCCCGGAGACGGTCTGCTGCTGGGCGCCGATCTCAAGAAAGACGAACGTGACCTTCGGCTCGCCTACGACGACGCGGCCGGCGTCACCGCCGCTTTCAACAAGAACCTCTTAGTGCGCATCAACCGCGAGCTCGGCGCGAATTTTGATGCGGGGCGCTTCGAACACGTCGTGGAGTATGACGAGAAATCCGGCGGGTTACATTCGTATCTGCAAGCGGACAGCGCTCAAGACGTTGCGCTTGCGCACACCGGGGCGCAGATTCATTTTGAGAAAGGCGAACGCATTCACACCGAGTCGGCTTACAAGTATTCGCTCGACGGCATCGGCGAGATGGCGCGCGCGTCGGGCATGAACGTCGCGCGAACGTGGCAAGACGAGGCGCGCCGTTTCAGCGTCAACCTCTTGGTGCTCGCATCATGATCGCGCGAATCGTCGCGCTCTTTGCCGCAGCGGTATTCTCGCTTTCGGCGACCGCGATGGCCGCGCCCCGTCCCGTGCAGCCCGAGGATCTTTTCAAGTTCACGTTCATTACCGGACCGCAGATCTCGCCCGATGGTACGCGCGTCATTTTTTCGGCGACGCGCCTCAACGGCCCCAAAGAAACGTACGACACGAATCTGTACCTCATTCCCTCGTCCGGCGGCACGCCCAAAGCGCTCGGAACGACCGGACGCGACGGCGGACCGGTGTGGTCGCCCGACAGCCGCGAGGTCGTGTTCACGCGCGGTGCGGCGAAAAAAGGCGAACGCGCCCAGCTCTTCGTGTACGACGTCGCGAGCGGCAGCGTGCGCCAGCTCACCCGCATTAAGCAAGGCGCAAGCGGCGCGGTTTTTTCGCATGACGGAAAACACATCGCCTTTAGAGTTGTTTCGATCGACCCGGCTCCTGCGGCGCACATCAATTTCGCCGCCGCCGGCTTTACGGCCAAAAAAGACCAGGCCAAGAGCGACGTGCGCGTGATCGACCGGATGCATTTCGAAGCAAACGGCGCCGGATATACCTACGACCGCCATCCGCACATTTGGGTTATGAACGCCGACGGCAGCGGCGCGCGCGCGCTGACGAGCGGAGTCTGGGCCGAAGGCAACCCGCGCTGGTCGCCGGACGATAAGACGATCGCGTTCGACTCGCTGCGCTACAGTTCGCCAAGCCTCGGTCCGAACGACGTCTATACGATTCCGGCCGCGGGCGGCGCGATACGCAAGCTCGTCTCGAATCAGCCTTCCAACAATTTACTCGATTTCGATCGCGGCGGCGATCTGTGGTTCTTCAGCGGCGGCGTGCGCGATCCGGCGGAGTTTCCCGCGCTCGTGCAGTCGCGCCCCGACGGTTCGGATCGCAAGACGATCGTCGCGGGGAACACGGTCGATTTCGGCGATTCAGTGCTGGCCGACATGGGAGAGCCCGGCGGATTATGCGGACCGTATTTCGCCCCGAACCGGGGCTTCGTACTCGCGAACATCGAGGCGCCCGCCTACAGCGCACTAGTGAAACTCGATCCGAATACCGGCGCGATACAAAAGCTGACGACGAGCGGAGAAGCGTCGGATTGTTCCATGGACGCGGCGGGACGCTATGCCGCTTACACGCTTTCAGATTTCACGCACCCGCGCGAAGTGTACATCTTGGATCTCTCGACCGGTGAGAGCCGGCGCATCACGAGCATGAACGATGCGCTCGTCGCGCAGCTCCAACTCTCGGTACCGCAGCCGTTTACGGTGGTCGACGATGCAGGCTTCACCGTGCATGCGTGGTTCATGCCGGCCGTTGGCCCAAAAGCGGGTGGGCGCCGGCCGACGATTCTGAATATTCACGGCGGTCCCCAAACGCAGTTCGGCGAGACCTTTTTTCACGAGCTGCAATTCTGGGCGGGACAGGGATACAACGTCGTCTTCAGCGACCCGCGCGGAAGCGTCGGCTTCGGCTATCCTTTTGAAGAGGCGCTCGCCAAACATTGGGGAGCGGCGATGTTCGACGACGTGCAGCGCGTCATGGACGCGGCCGTGAAACGTCCGGACGTCGACGCAAACCGCCTCGGCGTTGCAGGCGGAAGCTACGGCGGATACGCGACGCTTTGGGTCGTCGGTCACACGCATCGCTACAAAGCGGCGATCGCCGAACGCGTCGTCAGCAATGTAGCGACCGAACAGCTCGCGGCGGATCTCGCCTCGGACAACGCGCTTGGGGGCCGCTACTCGTGGGGACTGCCGTGGCAGGCGGGCAACCAGTACATGCAGCAGTCGCCGATCTCGTACGTCGCCAACGCGGTGACGCCGCTGCTGATCCTCCATTCAGAGGAAGATACGCGCACGCCGATCGATCAGACCCTGCAATGGTTCAACGCGGCGAAGATCTTGGGCCGCCCGATCGAATACGTCGTCTTTCCCGGCGAGAACCACGATCTCTCGCGCACCGGTTCGCCGATCCACCGCGTCGAGCGCTTGCATATACTCGCGCAGTGGTTTGCGCGCTACTTACGTCCCTAGCGATGCCGTTTATTGCGACTGCCACGTCGTCGTTCCGGAAGAGTCGTTAACGTAGAACCCATAGCTGCCTGAGGTGTACGCGCCGGAGTATGCGCGCAGCGTACCGGAAGAGTCGAAGAGCTTCAGAACCGGATTGTCGGCGGTAGACTGCGCGAAGATTCCGCGTTCGGTATGGCTTGCGTCGAAGAGCTTCATCGTGGGTTCGTTGCTGGAATCTATTCCGAGAACTTCGCGTTCCACGTGGTTTGAATCGTAAAAATCGAGCAGCGGGCTTCCCGCCGTACTCTCGGCAAAGCTTGCGCTAACGGCCCCCGTGCGGTCGTACAGGCGCACGACCGGCATCGCTTGATCGGAAAGGTAAACGCCCGCCCGGTAAACGCCGCTGCCGTCGACCAAATAGATTCCGGGTTGATTCGCGCCGTTCCAGCCGAGCATGAGTCTGCGGTTACCCGACTTGTCGTAGAGACCGAATCCCGCACTCCCGATGCGGACGCTCCCGTTCGCATTGGAGAAGACAATCTGCTTCTGTTGCGCGATCGTCGCACCGCCGGCAAAGAGTGCCAAAAAGCCCGCGAACGAACACATCAGCAGCCGTTTGAGAACTTTCGACTGCCGTTCCAAACCCTCGATGCGCGCGGACAATACGTCAAATTGCGAACGCTCTATCATGATAAAGAGCCTCCTTTATAAGACAGGAGTTTCGAGTACGTGCGGAAGTGTCATGCTGCCTACCCCGCGGTGCGCCGCGTCGCCGCGCGTTCCAGCGCGCGAAAGGCGGCGTCGGCGGCAATCGCGAGCAGCGCGGCGGGAATGCTTCCCGCGAGGGTCTGCTCCAGATAGCGGCGCTGCAGCCCAAAAAATATTTCGTTGCCTAAGCCGCCGGCGCCGACGTATCCGCCCAGCGTCGCAATTGCGATCAGCGCCACGGTCGCCAGGCGCAGGCCGCCGATCATCACCGGCGATGCGAGCGGCAGCTCGACGCGCCAAAAACGCTGCCGGCTGGACATGCCGATGCCGCGCGCTGCATCGAGTTGCGCGCGGGGCACGGCGCGCAGCGCCGCGGCGATGTTGCGTACGAGAATGAACTGCGCGTAGGCCGCGAGCACGATGATAACGGGCGCCGCGCCTAATCCGAAGTACCGCACGAAGACGGCGAGCAGCGCCAGCGACGGAATGGCGTAGACCGCCCCGAGCAAACCCAAGAGCAGCGCCGAAACGCGCGGCACGCGCGCAGCGAAGATTCCCAGCGGAAGCGCGATAACGAGCGCGATGGCGAGCGCCGCAAAGACGAGCCCGAGGTGCTGAAGCGTCAGCACGCCGATAAGGCGCCAGTGCGAGAAGAGGTAACTCAACGTTCTTGGCCCAGAGCGTTTCGCAGCGTATCGTACCGCCGCAGATCCGCGTTTACGGCGAAGAGTTGCGCGATGTACGGGTTAGCGGGCGCGCGCAGCATCTCATCCGGCGCTGCGTATTGCAGCAGTTTGCCGTCGCGCATCACGGCGATGCGGTCGGCCAGGCGCAGCGCTTCCTCTACGTCGTGCGTGACGAAGAGCACCGTCGTTTGCAGCGTGCGCACGATCCGCAGCATTTCCTCTTGCAGCGACCGGCGCGCGATTGCGTCAACCGCGCCGAACGGCTCGTCCATGAGCAGCACCTGCGGTTCCGCGGCAATCGCGCGGGCGACGCCTACGCGCTGCTGCTCGCCGCCGGAAAGCTCGCGGGGAAAGCGCGAGCGGTAACGCTGCGGATCGAGTTGGACCAGTTCGAGCAGTTCGTCCGCGCGCCGCGCGATGCGCTCGCGACCCCAATGCAGAAGCTCGGGAACGACGGCGATGTTTTGCGCCACGGTCATGTGCGCGAAGAGCCCGACGGCCTGGATCACGTAGCCGGTTGCACGGCGCAGCTGGGTCGGCTCGATCGAAGCGACGTCGCGGCCGCCGACGGTCACCGTTCCGCTCGCCGGCGTCACCAATCGGTTGACGGTGCGCATCAGGGTGCTCTTTCCGCAGCCCGACGGCCCGAGCAGAACCGTAAAACTCCCCGCCGGAATTTCGAAAGAGACGCCGTCGACCGCATTGCGGTCGGCTTGCGGATAACGCGCGACGACCGAGTCGAAGCCGACGCTTACGCTAATAGATGAACTCCGATGCCACTTCCGAGGGGTCGCGCTTCTTGATATCCACTTCGACGTTGAGACGGCGCAGTGCGACGTCAGTGAGCTGATCGGTAAGGCGGTTCAACGTCCCCGAGATATTTGAGCGCTGCGTGTTGAGCACGTCGATACGGATGACCGGAACGACGTTGTAGGCCGGCCAAAATTTCCGGTCGTCTTGCAGGACGTACAGATCGTCGGCGGCGATCCGAGCGTCGGTCGTAAAAGCCGTCGCCACGTCGGCGTCGCCGTGCGCGAGCGCGTCGTACTGCAGGCCGATGTCGAACGTTCGCACGCTTCTGAATGCGAAGCCGCCGTAAAATTTCTGCAGGCCCGGCAGGGCGTCGGCGCGCGCGACGAATTCCGGGACGGCTGCCAGCCGCAATTGCGAAGCCGCCCGCGCGCATTGCGAGAGCGTGCGCACGTTGTACTTTTGCGCGACCGCGCGCGTGACCGCCAAGCCTTGCGAATCGCTGCCCGGAGACGGGTCCAAAATCGTAAGCCCAAATCGCTTTTCGTATTCACGTTTAACGGTGTCATACAGCAGTTTCGGGTCGCGGATCGGCGCCATATGAAGGACGTCGATGAGCGCCGTTCCCGTGTACTCCGGATAGAGCTGAATATCGCCGCGCAGAATCGCCGCCATCGCGATCTGCGTGCTGCCCAAATTCAAGTGCCGCTCGACTTTGAATTGGGCGTTCTCCAATGCGCCGGCGTAAATTTCGGCGACCGTGATGTTCTCGCTGAAGTTCTTCGATCCGATGCGAAGCGCGTTGCTTTTTGCGCATTGCGGCAGAACGAGCGCGGAACCGACGAGTGCGATTGCGCGCGCGCGAGAGAGCTTCATGTGTTCACCTCCAGGCGACGTTGTGCGAAACCGAGCCCGAACTCCACCGCCAGCGCGATGGCGGCAATCGTTCCCGCTCCCAGAAACAGCAAGCGCGGTTCGTTGGCTTGCAAACCTTCAGTAATATATTCGCCAAGGCCGCCCGCGCCGATGAACGCCGCGAGCACGGCGCTCGCGATCACCTCGATGGCCGCCGTGCGCACGCCGGCGAAAAGAATCGGAAATGCGAGCGGCCATTCGACGCGCCGCAAAATCTGGCCGCCCGTCATGCCCAGGCCGCGCGCCGAATCAACGGCGGCGGCGGGGACGGTGCGAAATCCGAGATCGGTGTTGATGACGATCGGCGGGATGGCCAGCAGTGCGAGCGCCGCCAGCGCGGGCGCGAATCCAACGCCGAAGAGGGGAAGCATAAAGGTAAGCACCGCCAGGCTCGGGATCACGCGTCCGACGTTGGCGGCTAACAGCAAAGGGGAGCGCGCAAAGGCGAAATGAGACGCCACGATACCCAAGGGAATTCCGGCGGCGGCGCCGGCGGCGAGCGCGGCCGCGGCGAGCTCGAGATAGGAGACGGCGTGCTGCGCGAAATCAGGCCAGTTCATCGTCTCCGAGTGATTCCGCGCGGCGCGGCGAATCCCAGGTCTTCCGATGCTTTCGCACCCTAGACCGCAGCCGGCGGCCGAATCCGTCATCCGGCCTCTGGACGATCCTTCGCTGTATTTCAGCCGCGAGCTCTCGTGGCTGGAGTTCAACGAGCGCGTGCTCGAAGAGGCGCTCGACGAAGGAACGCCGCTACTCGAACGGCTGCGGTTCGTTTCGATCTACGGAACCAATCTCGACGAATTCTTCATGATCCGCATCGCCGCGATCAAACAGCAGATCGAAGCGCAAGTGCACAAACGTTCCGAAGACGGGCGATCTCCGACGGAGCATCTGCTGGCGATCTCCGAGCGGCTGCGAGTCTCGCTCGCGCGCCAAATGCGGCTGCTGAACGAAACGCTGCTGCCGGCGATCGACGGACACGGGATTCGTATTCTGCGCGTCGGCGAACTCGATGAAGAGCGACGCGCACAAGTGGATCGGATGTTCGACGAACGCGTCTTTCCCGTGCTGACGCCGTTGGGCGTCGACGCCGGCCATCCGTTTCCGTACATATCGAATCTCACGCTTTCGCTGGCGGTCGAACTCGAAGAGGTCACGGCCGACGGTGTCGAGCTGCACTTCGCGCGCGTGAAGATTCCGCAAACGCTGACGCGTTTCGTGCCGCTCGATTCGCCCGAAGGCGAACAGCACTTCGTGCTGCTCGAGGATCTGATCGCGCAGCATCTGCCCGCGCTTTTCCCGGGTATGCAAGTACGCGACTCCTACCTGTTCCGGGTAACGCGCGACGCGGATCTCGACGTTCAGGAAGACGAGGCCGATGATCTGCTCGCGGCGATCGAATCGGAACTGCAGCGGCGTCGCTTCGGCGAAGCCGTGCGGCTTGAAGTCGAGCGCGGTATGCCTGAGTACATTCGCGATCTGCTGCTCGAAGCGCTCGACCTATCGGCAAGCGATTACTATGAAGTTGAAGGCATCATCGGCTTGGGCGATTTGCTCGCGCTCGTGAATTTGCCGGGACACGCGCAGCTGCACGACCCGCCGTTTACACCGGCGATTCCCAAGCGTCTGGTGGGAGCCGCGGATCTTTTTGCGGCTATTCGTGAGAGCGACATTCTGCTGCATCATCCGTACGAATCGTTCGACCCGGTGCTGCAGTTCGTGCGGCAGGCAGCCGAAGACCCGAACGTTCTGGCGATCAAGATGACGCTCTACCGGACGTCGGGCAAAGACTCGCCGATCGTGCGCGCCCTGCTCGACGCCGCCGAGAACGGCAAGCAAGTCGCCGTGCTGATCGAATTGAAAGCGCGCTTCGACGAAGAGAACAACATCGAGTGGGCGCGGCGGCTCGAACGCGCCGGCGTTCACGTCGTCTACGGATTCGCGGGACTCAAGACCCATGCGAAAGTGACGCTTGTCGTGCGGCAAGACGATGACGGCATCCGCCGCTACATGCATTTTGGAACCGGTAACTATAACGAGAAGACCGCGCGCTTCTACACCGACATGAGCCTCTTCACGTGCCGGGCCGAACTGGGCACCGATGCGAGCGAACTTTTCAATGCGCTGACCGGCTTCTCGAAGGTCACCGACTACGAGGAGCTGCTGGTGGCGCCCGTCAACATGCGGCGCGAACTCACCGGCCTGATCGATCGCGAAGCCGAGCACGCCCGGGCGGGCCGGCCGGCCGGCATCCGGGCGAAGCTGAACGCGATCACCGACGGCGAGTTAACGCGTGCGTTGTATCGCGCTTCGCAAGCGGGCGTTCCGATCGACTTGCTCGTACGCGGCATGTGCGTGGTGCGGCCGGGCGTGCCGGGCGTTAGCGAGACGGTCCGCGTGCGCAGCATCGTCGGAAGATTTTTGGAACATTCGCGCCTTTTCGTTTTTGAAAATGCGGGCGATCGCGCGACGTTCATCGGATCGGCCGATTGGATGGGACGCAATCTCGATCGTCGCGTCGAGACGATCGTGCCGGTGCTCGACCCGTTCCTGGCCGAGAAAATTTACGGAAGAATTCTCAGCGTGCTCTTCGCCGACAATGTCAAAAGCCGCGAGCTGCAAGCGGACGGTTCCTACCGCAGGCTGCAAGCCCAAGCGGACGCGCCCGTTGACGCGCAACAGGTCTTTTTGGGGCAGGCCCGAGCCCTCTGAGGTCGAAGGGATTCCCGGTCGCGTCTAATCCATTCTTAATCGAACATTATGAAATGGTTTAGCCGACGCAAAGCTGTGGCGGTATCGCCGCGGCCACTCTTCCATATAGGAGGACGCGTGAGCAAATATATCCGCATCCTGTGCGTGTTAGCTCTCGCCATTGTTACCGTCGGACCCGTAAGCGCGGCGACGGTCACAAGCGGCACGACGCTCATCGCTCAGGCACAATCGGCCTCGGTTACCGGCAGAATCACCGATTCTTCAACCGGCGGCCCGGTCGTCAATGCAACAGTTTCGCTGAGGGGGCCGTCCACGTACACGACGACGACCGACGCTTCCGGCAGCTTCCAAGTCAACAACGTTTCGCCCGGCATCTACTCCGTTTCGATCGCCAAAGCCGGGTACAATCCGCTGACCGAGAGCACGCTCGTCGTGCTGGCGGGGGCCGCGCCCAACATCAGCGGGCAAATGCAGCCGATCACGTTCACGACGCTGCGCACGATTGCATCGGTGCGCTCGACGGGCCGCGGGACGTTTAACGTCACGCCGGCAGCGATCGGCGTGGTGACGGCACAGACCCTACAACAGCAGGGGCAAGTGCAGGTCATGCAGGTGCTCAACCAAACACCGGGCATCGTCGCCAACTTCCCGTCCTCGAGCGCGAACGGCGCGGCGCCGGGATCGATTACCTTCCCCAACATTCGCGGCGCGCTCTCGTTTGAGACAGCTTCGCTGGTAGATGGCCATCCGGTTTCGGTCGGCAGCTTCGGCGACTACGTCTCGACCTTCGTGCCTGCGTTTATGCTCGGAGCCATCGAAGTCATTAAGGGCCCCGGCGTAGAGTCACCCAACGTGAACTATGCCATCGGCGGCACGGTGAACTACACGACGAAAGAGCCCACCTACACGCCGCAGGGCAGCTTATGGATGGGCTTTGACAGCCGTGGCGGCACGCTGATCAACCTTGATTTTACCGGCACCACCGGCAGATTAGGGTACGTGTTTGCGCTGTCCAACAACAACATTGGCAGCGCCCTCGAAGGCTATCAATCGATTTTCTCGCCGTCCGGCGGGATTGTGAACTTCAACGGGACGACGGGTACCGCGCTTGGATTCAACGATAGCGCGACGCAAATACCCGGCACGACTTCCACGAATTTCACGAACTTCAACCTGGTCGCGTGCTGCGACGTCATCCGCGATTTGTATCAGCAGAAGGCGTATCTCACGAAACTGCGTTACCATACGTCGCCCGTCACGTCGGTGACCTTCACGTATCTCGGCTCGCAAAGCTATGCCGAGCAGAACGGAAACACCGGAGACCTGACGGCCGGCGGCCTCTTTTCGACGACCAGCGGCACCTACGCGGGAACGATTCCCAATAACTCCGGAATCAACGAGATCTTTCTCCATCCGGGAACCGATCGGGAAGTGCAAAACGAACCGATCGTGATGGGAGACATCCGCACCTCGTCGGGCAACGACACGTTACTTGCCCGTTATTACTCGGCCGGTATTCACCGGTTGCTCTTCCAAGGCGGTACTTCGCCTTTTATCCCCGAGGTGATGGGTCTTCAACTCAACGGAAACGACACCGCAACCGGACAGACGTTCAATGGGCAGACCGTGCCGGTTGACCTCTATAACTACTTCAACCAGACCGAAGACGACGTTCTTCACGGCTGGTCGGCGGAATGGAACCATCCGTTCAGCGCGACCAGCGCGCTGACGTTCGCCGTCGACCAAACGGCATCCACAACCGTCAGCTACAGCGTTTCGGCGGCGATCTCTACGTCCGGCGCGACCTGTAACCACGGTTTCAATACGGCGTGCGTCAGCCCGTCGTTCAGTCTGACGATTCCCAAGGGAGCAGCTCAGCTCTTCACGACCGCGATGGCGCGGTATTCCTGGCAGCTGAGCCCGAAATGGAACGCGTCTTTCGCCGGCTATTACAACATCTACAACAGCACGTACCCGACGCAGTCGGTTAACGGCGGCACCGGCGCAAACGCGTGCCAATTCAATGGCGCAAACTGCGTGTTCTCAAGCTCGATCACGAACCACTACGATGGACGCGCGGCATTCGAGTACCGCCCCAACGCGAACTTGGCGCTGCGTTTCTCAGCCGGCTCGGCCATCGCGCCGCCATATCTCCAGCTGCTGTCGGGCCTCGCCGGCACGATCGCATTCAATGCGGGAACCGGTCTGGCGACACAGCGCATCAACACCGGCAACCTGTTGCCCGAAACGGCCTTTGGCTATGATGCGGGCGGCGATTACCGCTTCCGCGACGGCATCACCACCCTCTCCGGCGACGTGTATCTCACGAATCTGCGAAACCACTTCTTGAGCTACATGTACGACAGCGGCACGACGTGCCCGGCGATCGATCCGGTCTCCGGAGCGCCGACCCCGCCGAATTGCGCCGGCAAGGAACTGTTCTTTACCTCGAACCGCAACCTCGCGAACGCCCGCATGGAAGGCCTCGAGCTTTCCCTGAAGCGCCGTCCGCTGGTCGGATTCGGGTATGTCGTTCAGGGATCACTGCAGCGCGGGTATGCATATAACTTGCCCGCATGCTTCTACAGCACGACCATCGTCAACGGCGCGCTGGATTGCACGAAGTTCAATACGAACCTCGCAATCATTCCTGGGCAGAACTTCACCGGTAACGGCATTTCGGCAAGTTGCAACGTCTCGACAACGGGATGCTTCCCGGCCGGCACAGGGCCTGGACCCAGCTACGCGTGCGGCTGCAACGGTTTCAGTAACCAGGCAATTCCTTATTCGCAAGGTTACGTGGAATTGAATTACCAGTTCCCCGGCGGAGCCTCGGCGTACATCGGAGACCAGTTTACCGGGAAAAATAACTCCGAAGCTCTTCCGCCGTTCTGGCTGATGAGCGCCGGAGCGACGATACCGTTACACAACGGTTTCTCCGTGCAAGTCAACGGGTTTAACCTGACCAACGCGTACTCCGGAGTCTGGCCGTCGTTCGGCGGTGGCGTTCCGATCCCGATAGCGGGAGCGCCGCCGGTCAGCTGCACGCCCAGTGCGACAAACACTGGATGCGCGGCCTTTCCAAACGGTTCGCCGGCGCCCACGAAGCTGTTCGCAGCAACGCAGGCGCAGGTGTTTGGCCCGGCGAGATTTCAGTTCTCGCTGATCAAACGCTTCGGAGCCGGAAACAACCCGTAACGTTCACGCGAACGTAAAGGAAAAGGCCCGCCGTTTCGGCGGGCCTTTTTTATTCCTTGGCAAGTTCCAGCACGACGTTCCATTCGTGCGGCATGACGGGCTGCACGGAGAGCCGGTAGCCGCGCTTCAAGAGATCCATACCGAGCAGACGCGGCTCCGCGCGCATGCGCGCGAGCGTTACGGGATGCGCGAACTCCTCAACAAAACCGACGTCCACCATTTTCCACATTGGTTTATCGGGCGTGCTGCGCGGATCGTAATACTCGCCGCCCTTCTCGAAGGCCGTAAAGTCCGGATAGGCCTCTTTTACGACTTTGCAGACGCCCATGGCAGCCGGCTCGGCGATGCTCGAATGGTAGAACAAGCCGAGATCGCCCAAACGCATTTCGATCATATTGTTGCGGGCTTGAAAGTTGCGCACGCCGCTCCACGGCGTTGTGCCGTCCTGCTTCAGACGCTCGAAGCTGAACGCGCTTGGTTCGGTCTTGAAGAGCCAATAGCGGGGCACGCCGGAAGAGTACGGTACCCGCGCTTCGAAAACCCACGCGGTGGACGAATCGGCGCAGAAGCGCGTGACGCGCGCGACCCAACGGGGCTGGGAAGGTGTGGAGATCGAGGGGTACCGCCCGGGCGCGGCAACCGGCGTGGAACGCCACACGATCGTCGGCGGGCGCAAAGCGTCGGCCGCGGCGCCGGGACCCGGCACCGAAGTCCGCTACTTCGAGTTGCAGCCGGGCGCGGTGTCGCGGCTCGAAAAGCACGAGCACGAGCATTACGTGATCGTCAAACGCGGGTTGGGCTATGCGGTTATCGAGCAAGACGTCACGGAGATCGCTGCCAACGACGTGATCTATGTCGCGCCGCTCGAAGTGCACCAATTCGTGAACCGCGGCAGCGAGCCGTTCGGATTCTACTGCATCGTCAGCGCGGTGCGTGACTTTTCACAGGAGCCGAGCGCGGAAGATCTCGCGCGTTTGCAGGCTTCGCCCGCCGGAAAGATCGCTAAGCCGTTTGCGGTGCCGCCGCCGGCCCGCAGAAGTTAGCCGGTCGCGACCGGGCGCGCCGGGTCGGCGATCCATTCGCTCCACGATCCCGGATAGATGCGCGAACCTTCAACGCCCGCATGCTCCATCGCGAGGTAATTGACCGCGGCGGATACGCCCGAGCCGCATTGATGAACGAGCCGTTTGGGATGCACGCCGAATTGCGTAAACTCGTCGCGCAGCTGCGCGGGCGGCTTGAAAAATCCGCGCGCGTCAAAGTTCTGTTTGAAGGGACGGTTGAGCGCGCCGGGGATGTGACCGGCGACCGGATCGATCGTTTCGTTTTGACCGGCGAAACGATCGGCGGCGCGCGCGTCGAGAACGGAGAACGCGCGGTCTTCCAGCGAGGCCAGTACGGCTGCGGCGTCGACCGTTAATTCGCGGCGCGGATTGGGCTCGAATGTTCCTGTGCCCGGGCGCGCCGGGACGTGCGTACTCACAGGTTTCCCGGCAGCGCTCCACGCGGCAAATCCGCCGTCGAGCACCGCGACCGCTTCGTGTCCGGCGTGCCGGCACAGAAACCACATGCGCGCGGCAAACATATCCGCCCCCGCATCATAAGCCACGATTTGCGTTTTTTCGGTGACGCCTAGGTCGCGCAAGAATGCGGCGAAGTGTTCGATCTCCGGCATCGGATGGCGCCCGTTTGTCCCGGTTTTCTTCCCCGCGAGATCGTCTTCTACCGCGGCAAAAAATGCGCCGGGAATATGCCCCTGCGCGTAGGAACGTGGACCGAGTTGCGGATCTTGCAGCGAGTGCCTGCAGTCAACGACGACCCAGAGCGGATCGTTCACGCGCGCGGCGAGTTCGTCGACGGAAACGAGCGTCCGGTGCACTAATGCAGATTGATGGTCGTTTTGGGCTGGACGGCTTGCCCGAAGGTCTCTTCCAAGATTTTTTGCAACTCGCCGCTTTCGGCCATCGGTCCCAAAATATCCGTGTCGCCGTAGAACTTGCCGTTGATAAAAATCTTCGGCAGCGTGGGCCAGTTCGTTATCTCTGAAAGTTCTTCGCGCTTGTGCATGTCCTCGAGCACGTCGACCACTTCGAACGGGTAGCCGAGCCGGTCGAAAAACTGGATCGTCTCGAGCGTGAATCCGCAGCGCGGCACCGTTTTGGTGCCTTTGCCGTACACGAGGATTTTATTCTCTGCTATTTCGCGTTCGATGTCTTCTTTTATCATGATAGTGTCATCCTGGCAGAAGCGTTTTAAGTTCGACGGCATGAACGCGGCCGTCTTTCAACGCGGGTTTGAGCGCGCCGTAGATAATCTGATGTTGCTCGATCAGCGTCTTGCCGGCGAACGCTCCAGATTTGACCGTCACGTTGAAGTGATCCATCGTGCCCGTGCGGTCGACGATCTCGACGCTCGCGTCCGGCAACTCCGTCCGGATCAATGCGGTCAGCGACGCGTCGTCGATCACGGCTGCAGGCGCGGGGCGTCGCGGCGCATAGCTTGCGCGAGCGCGCGCGCTTCGCGCAGCGTTTCGGGCAAGCGATCGGAACCGGTGATAATGACGCGCGCGATCGCGGCGGCGACGAAGACGCCGCTCAGCGCGACCAAGATCGCCGGTGCGCCCTGCGCACGAAACGGGCCGGCTTCGATGCGGAACGTGCGCGTCACGCGCGAGACGCCTTTGAAGAATTTCTTTTGTTTCACGGAGTCCTTATACTACGGTGATTGTCGCCAAGGGCCTATCGCTGAAGTCGCCGCCGCGGCGCGCGCGCGCGTTCCATGCAGCTGAGCCGGCACCACCGCCGTGAGCCGTTCTTCGTGGCGTCCCAGAAGTAGGCTGCGCACGTCTGGGCGGCGCAGCGCCGCAGCCGTTTGCCCGCGGCGAGCAGCGTTGCGACGGAAAGGGCCAGCGGAAAGAGGACGGCGCCGGGCCCATCGGAGGCGGAGAACATGAGCGAGAGGGGCGTTCCCGCGAGGCGGAGCGAGCCCCGGGATAGCCCCGCACCGAGCGCCGCCGCAGCCGATTGGGGCGCGTCTGCAGCGGCCGCCGCTCGGGCGGCGCCATGGAGGGCGCGCATCTCGGCCGCAAGCCCCGCGTCGAAGCGCGGCTTCGGGCTGCCGGGCTCGGACAGAAAAAGATGCGGCGCGCTCTCCCGAGCCGCTGCCCACCAGCGCGCGGCGGCAACGGGGTCATCAAAGGCGCCCTCTGCGTTGAGAAAGGCAATGGCCAGAGCGTGCGGGGCCGCCTCATCCATGCTTAATCGTACTTTGCCATGGATATACGGCACTCCCTGTCGTCATCCCGATTGGAAGCTCACCGAGGCGCTGAACCCATAGCAAAATGAAGATAGACATGGGATAAGGCCGAGAGAGGGTCGATGCGTGCTGAAACCGCAAGCCAACGTCATGCAGGCAGCGCGTTTACATGAAACCGGCGGCCCAGAGAAACTCCGCATCGAGGAGGCGCCCATTCCCGAGGGCGGAGAGGGGCGGACGGTCGTGAGCGTGCGCGCGGCCGCGCTCAATCATCGCGACGTCTTCATCACCCGTGGGCTCTATCCGAACATCGCCCTGCCGCGGATCCTCGGCTCCGACTGCTGCGGGGAAGCCGGGGGGCGTGAGGTTGTCGTCGATCCGACCATCGGCTGGGGCGCCGACGAGCGCGTCTGGAGCCCGGACGCCACGATTTTGGGAATGCCGGCCGACGGTACGTTCGCGCAGCACGTCGCGGTTCCGACTGAAAACGTGCATGACAAACCGGAGCATCTCTCCGATGAGGAAGCTGCCGCGCTTCCGTTAGGCGGCGTGACGGCCTATCGCGCGGCCTTTGTGTGCGGCGGCCTGCAATCCGGCGAAACCGTGCTGATCACCGGGGTCGGCGGCGGTGTCCAAACCTTCGCGTTGCTGTATGCCAAAGCGATCGGTGCGCGCGCCGTCGTCACGTCGAGCCGCGACGGAAAACTCGAACGCGCGAAGGCGCTCGGCGCGGATGTTGCGATCAACTATGCAACCACGCCGGACTGGCATAAAGCCGTGCGCGCGGCGGTCGGCGCCGTTGACTTAGCCATCGATTCGGCCGGAGGCGACTCGTTTGCAAAAGCGCTTTCAGTAGTCAGGCCTGGTGGGCGCGCCGTTACGTACGGCGGAACGACCGGGGATGCAACCATAAAAATGTTCCCCGTCTTCTGGAACCAGCTGTCGATCCTCGGAACGTCGATGGGAAGCCCGGCCGATTTTGCCGCGATGCTCGCGTTCGTTTCCAAGCACCGCTTAAAACCCGTTATCGACCGTGTTTACGAATTACACGAAATCGAAAGCGCTATGCGGCGGATGGACGGCGCACTCCAATTCGGCAAAATCGTTTTGCGGATACCTTAGTAATCGAGGGCGGCTCATGCCGTCCTCGCTAAAAGACCGGCTCGTGTCGCCCTCGCTTAGGGCATGTTTAATCGCTCGAACCACACAAGGGTGCCCTCAGCTTGAATCAACAGCGAGGGCGAAGACGGGTGCGGAGCCCTCGGAACGCTGTGAGCGAATCCGGCCTTCGCGTTCGAGCGCATCGAGGTACGCGATCACTTGTTGCGATGCAGCCGGCCACAACGCGCGATCGGTTTGCGCGTAGATCGATTCGACAAGTTGGGATACCGTTTTTGGCGCGCCCTTCAAGGCGTCGAGGATCTGGCGCTCCCGGATGCGGCGGTGCTCGATATACTCGTGCAGCTTTGCAGCGGGCTCGCGCACCGGCTCGCCGTGTCCACCAAAAATCGTGCGCGCTTGTGCGAACTCGCGCGCGAGACGCGCCAGCGTTTGCACGTAGGCGCGCATGTCGCCGTCGGGGGGCGTGATCAGCACGTAGCCCTCGCCCAAAACGGTGTCGCCCGTGAAGAGCGCCCGCTCGCGCGGTTCGTAGAAAACCAGATGATCGGCGGAATGACCCGGTGACGATGCTACTTGCAGCGCGACGTCGCCGGCGGCGATGCTGTCGCCGTCTCGCAAGGTGCGATCATGCGCGACGCTCCCTTCGTGCGCGGCAATGCGCGCGTCTGTCCGTTCGCGCAGAAGCGCAGCGGCCGGCGCATGATCGGGATGCCCGTGCGTCAGCGCGATCCAGGTTAGCGCGCAACCTATTCCTTCGCAATGCGCGAGCAAAGCTTCGACGTGCGTTTCGATCGGCGGCCCAGGGTCGATGCAGATCGCTTCGCCGTTTCCGCAGTCGATGACGTAGGAGTTGGTTCCGGTGAGGGTCAGCGGCGACGGGTTGGGCGCGCGAACGAGCGCGATGCGCGACTCTACCACGCGTTTTCGAGCGCCGCAGGTAAAGCGAAGCCGTCGTTCACGGTCTGCGGCGAGAGCGCCAGCACCGGCTTCGTGCGCGCGAACGTGAAGAGTTCGTCGAGCGTGGCAAACTGCGCAAGCCGTTCGAGGTGTTTGATGGTCGGATAGACCAAATGCAAATCGCCGGCTTCATTGCGCGCGATCGCGTCGGCGGGAGCGATCCATATGCCGTCGTGTGTTTCGTGCGCGTCGGCCGCGGCCGTGGCACCCTCGGGTGCGGGTGCAAGAAAGAAGTGCGTGTTATAGCGCTTTGGAAATTGCGGAGGCGTGAGCCACTGCGAAAATAGCGCGAGCTCCCGCGCGTCCGCGTAGAGATCGTTACGCTCGAGCGATTCCAGAAAATCAGCGCGCGAACCATCGGGCGTCTCCGCCGGCACGTCTCCGCGCGAGTCACACGCCAAGAAAACGCCGGCTTCCTCATACAGTTCGCGCAACGCGGCGAACGAAAGCGCCGCGAGCTCGCGATCCGACGCCAGTGGCACCTCAGGCGAAGACGGGGCGACTCGTGCGCGGAGTTTGGCTTCGTCCGGCGCGAAGCGCGTTCGCGCGAGCGCACGCTCGCTTAGGTCAATCTCCGAGAGCGTGCCGCCCGGAAAAACGTAGGCGTCGGGCACGAAATGGCTGCTCTGGCTCCGGCGCAGCATGAAGAGCTCGAAGCGTGCGCCTGCCGGGCGCGCCAGCATCACGGTTGAGGCTAAACGCATTGGGAACCCTGTTGGTAAGGGGGTCGTTTCAAGTATATGAATACGCGACTTGTTTCCGGGCTTGCCGCCGCCCTTTTCGCGCTCGGCTCCAGCGCGCTCGCTTTCGCGGACGTCACGAGCGTTGCGGCCACGCCTGCACCTACCCCGCCGGCGACGGCAGCACCCCATCCGCTGCCGACCCTGCCGGGCGGCATTGTCAATGACGCCATTAACGCGCTTGGCGGAATCGTGAAAGCCGCATACGGATGGAACGACACCGAATCGCTGGGAACCGTTACCTATTATCGCGGCTACGACATGCAGCTGAAGATGCAGCTCAACCGCTACCGCGCGATTCATTTGCACCGCGGTACGGTGATCAACCCGCGCGGGTATTCGATCCACGAGGGCGACACGGTCGACATCCGCGGCACGCCACAATCGGACGGTTCGCTCAATGCGGATATGATCGTCGTACAGGGCCACTAAGACTCACCTGTCACCGGACTCGCTTTGAGCATGGTTAATCGCTCGTCCGGCGACAGGTTCGCCCGTACATATCGTTCGCCTGATGATAGGCTCGCATGAACTTAGCATCGCGCACTGAAACCGCTCGCATGCGGATCGCACTCGGAAGTGACCAAGCCACGGAACTGACCGCCGCCCTGCAGAGCGATCTCCGGGCGCGCGGTCACGACCTCGTTTTACTGGGAGCACTCGCGCCGGGCGAAGACGATGCGTGGCCTGCCGTGGGACGCCGCGTCGCGGAAAGTGTTGCTTCGAACGAATGCGAGTACGGCGTGGTCTGCTGCTGGTCCGGGACCGGCGTAAGCATCGCCGCGAACAAAGTGGAGGGCGCGCGCGCGGCTCTTTGCGGCGACGGTGAAACCGCGGCGCTGGCGCGCGAATGGAACGATGCCAACGTGCTCGCGCTAAGCCTACGCAATACGCCCGTCTCGGAAGTGAGCGCGATTCTCGACGCGTGGTTTACCACGCAGCCGACGGCCGATCCCAAATATCGCGCCATGATCGCTCAAACCTAGACCAATCCAAAGCCGGCTCCGGTCCGTTCTTATGGGCGAAAGGAGCTTCACGTGCTCAATATCCGTCATATCATGGCTGCGGCTGCGCTTTGCGCGCTCGCGGCGCCTACGGCGGCCGCCGCTTCGGGCATGGCCTCCGCGAACTCGATGATCAAAATGGAACCGTCCCGCTTTTCGGGGCCCGGAGTCTACACCGGTCCGCCGGCGCTCCCCGTTACGCTCTCGATGATCGTAGCCGGCGGAGGCCCGCAGCATTTCGATACGGTGACGCTGCTCAAAGTGCTGGCCGGAAAAAACTTCAACGCCGAAGTCGGCAAACTCACCAAACAGTATGGCAAAACCAAGGTCGGAAATTTTATCACCGTCTTTAATTTCGTCGTCGCCGATGCGCTCAAGATCGTCACGGCTGCCAAAGTGAAACTTCCCTCCAAGCCGTCGCCCGATCCGCGCAACGGTAAGGCTTTGGCCGCCGCCCTTTGGAACGCGGGCGTCATACCGGGAGGATGGAGCGTCGAAGTCATGCTCGATCGCGCGGTCTCGCACCCGATCCATCTTCAAGTCATGAAAGACATCGATGTGAAGTACGGGATCGCAAAAGACGCCGACTATCACGCGATTCTTGCCACGGCGATGCACGATCTCAAAGCCGCGTACATGCTGTAAGGCTTGACAGCAACAAAAAAAAGCCACGCTGCGCGTGGCTTTTTTTATTTACACCGGCGGTAGACTCAGCTCCCGGACTCCGGTACAGAATCCCGCATTACTCTCGAGACAAGGGGGATTATATCAATGTCGGCTCCGCTACACAAGCCACGCTAAAACGAAAGCAAGCGACCAGTTGACGGCATGCGCAGTCCAACAGTACGGGCACATTTTCTTCGTTACAAAAAGTAGGCTGTATGCCAGATAGACGGAGGTACCGGCCGCAAGCAACGCCGCGAGCTCGGTGAGGATGAAAAAGATCCGCGCGTGGGCCAGCCACGTAACCGCCACGACGGCGACGTAGTAGATGATTCCGAAGAGCGCGTTGGGCAGGCCGGCGAAGAGTCTGGCACGCGGCGACTTGACGACGCTCGGCCCTTTGACCTCGCCGTGCTTGGCGCGAATGCTCTTCCGGAGCATGAAAACGGAAGCGTAAAACCCCACGGCGCATAAAAGCGAGACAATGACCCGCAGGAGCATCATATCAAAATTCGGCTCGCCAAGCTAGCCCGCCGCTTCGCGGGCTTGGGGTTGCTGCTGGCTTCGTTCGCTCTTGCGGCGCTGGTCATTCGCTATCAGCCCTACGTCGAACATCATATTCTGCGGCCTATCGGCCCGAAAGTCGCTATACCCTTGGCGACCGTCCTTTTTGCGTTGGTCGCCTCGGCGCCGTTCTCGGTAACCGATGCCCTCGCGATCATGAACGGGGTCGTTTTCGGACGGTTTTGGGGCTCTGTCATCGACGTCGTCGGGATCATCTTTGCGGGCATTATCGGCTATTGGGTCAACCAGCATGCGACGCACCTGCTCGATCTGCACAAGGCGCTCGACAGATTGCCGGGGTGGGTGAAAAAATTCCGCGTCGGCTCGCCGATGTTTCTCATTATGGTGCGCGTTATTCCCGGATTTGGGGGAACCGTAGCAACGGCAACTGCGGCGGCGATGCGCGTGCCGTTATGGATTCACGTGCTGACGATGTCGGCCGTGGCGATTCCCGTTTGCGTTCTTCTCACACTTTTCGGCGATCAGGTGACGACGCTCGTGCACGGGGCCGAAGCACGCGCGCACATGTACATTTTGCATCACCGTCCGCACTGGCATTTCCGCCACCGCCTGCCGCACGTTCCCGCCGGCCCAACGCAATGACGAACGTTCAAACCGTCGACACGCCGCAGGCGCTCGGCGCGCTCTGCGAGCGGCTTGCGCGTTCGCCGCGCGTCGGGATCGATACGGAATTTCATAATGAACGCAGTTACACGGCGCGACTCATGGTGGTGCAGATTGCCTTTGAAGACGGCTTTGCGATTGTCGATCCGCTCGCGCTGCCCGACTTGGCGCCGTTGGTTACGGCCCTCTCCAAACCGACCGTTGTCGGCCACGCGCTCGGCAGCGATCTCAAGATCTTTGCGGAGCGCTTCGGCATCGTGCCGCCCGACGTTTTCGATTGCCAAGTCGCGGCGGCGTTTCTGGGATACGGGCTGTCGATTTCGCTGGCCGATTTGGTGCGCGATCTCCAAGGCGTGCGTTTGAAGAAGCTGCATACGGTCAGCGACTGGTCGAAACGTCCGCTCTCGGCGGGCCAGTTGGAATATCTCATCGAGGACGTCGCGCATCTGCTGGAGATGCAAACGGTGCTGACGCGCCGGCTTCAGGAAAAAAACCGGTACGAGTGGGTGCGCGAGGAATGCCGGCAACTCGCCGACCTCGACCGTTACCGCGTCGACGAGCGCAAACTGTACGCGCGCATTCCGGGCGCGAACCGTCTGAACCGCCGCGAACTGGCGGTTCTTTCCGAATTGGCGCGGCTGCGTGACCGGCTCGCGCGCGAGCGTGACGTTCCGCTGAAATACATCATGCCGGACGACGTGCTCGCCGGACTGGCGACGCTGCGTCCGCACCGTCTCGAAGAGTTCGCGCAGCTGCGCCGTTTCGACGCCGGCGGCCGGCGCGCGCTGGGGCCGGCCATCCTAGACGCCGTCAAAACGGCCGAAGCGCTGCCGGAAGCCGAGCTTCCGCCGCGCATCCACCGGTCGCTGGGCAACGCGCGTGAGACGCTGGTCGCGCTCATGAGCGTCGTGGTCGGCGAAATCGCCCGCGAAAACGAAATTCCGGCGAGCCTGCTGGCGCCGCGCGCGTCGCTGGAACGCGTGGCACGCGACGTGCCCGGCAATCGCGACGCCTTTGCCGCGTCGCTCGCGCTCTCGTCGTGGCGCATGCACCTGGTCGGCGAGCGCTTGTGGCAGCTGCTTTCGGGCGAGGCAGCCATGCGCATCGAAGGCTATGCCGACGGCGATCCGCGAATCCTGTTGCAATCGTGACGTACGCCGGGAGCTTCAATGCCCTCGATACCTTCACTGCCGGCGGGCGTTCTTATTCTTACGCTCGGCTGGCTGCGCTGGAGGACGCCGGCATCGCGAAGCTCACGCAGCTGCCTTTCTCGCTCAAGATCCTGCTCGAGAACCTGCTGCGCTTTGAAGACGGCGTCTCGGTCGAGCGGGCCGACGTCGAAGCGTTGGCACGCTGGCATCCGGGCAAACGCAGCGACCGCGAGATAGCGTTTCGCCCCGCACGCGTACTGCTGCAAGATTTCACCGGCGTTCCTTGCGTCGTCGATCTGGCGGCGATGCGCGACGCGATGGCGGACATGGGCGGCGATCCAAAAGCGATCAATCCGCTGCAGCCGGTCGAACTCGTCATCGACCACTCCGTGCAAGTCGATGCGTTCGGTTCGAGCGGCGCATTCGCGGAAAACGCGCGGCTCGAGTTCGATCGCAATCGCGAGCGGTACGCTTTTCTGAAGTGGGGGCAGGAGTCGCTCGGCGGCTTTCGCGCCGTTCCTCCCGACACCGGAATCGTTCATCAAGTCAATATCGAGTTTTTGGCGCGCGTTGTGTTTGGCGCGGACGGCGACGGGATGGCCTATCCCGATACGGTTGTCGGGACCGATTCGCATACGACGATGGTCAACGGCTTGGGCGTGCTCGCGTGGGGCGTCGGCGGAATCGAAGCCGAAGCCGCGATGCTCGGACAGCCGATCACAATGCTCATACCCGACGTCGTCGGTTTCAAGTTGAACGGAAGTCTTCGGCCCGGCGTAACGGCAACTGATTTGGTGCTGACCGTGACGCAGATGCTGCGTAAGAAGGGCGTCGTTGGAAAGTTCGTCGAGTTTTACGGCCGTGGACTTTCAAATCTTTCCGTCGTCGATCGCACGACGATCGGGAATATGTCGCCGGAATACGGTTCGACGTGCGCCATTTTTCCGGTCGACGCGCAGACCCTGGAATATTTGCGGCTGACCGGGCGCGGCGCCGAACACATCGCGCTGGTCGAAGCCTATGCGAAAGCGCAAGGACTGTTCAGAACCGACGAGACGCCCGATCCGCTCTTCAGCGATACGCTCGAACTCGATTTGGGCACCGTCGAACCGTGCTTGGCCGGACCGCGGCGCCCGCAGGATCGCGTGCCGCTGCACGATGTCAAGCGCACATTCAACGTCGCGCTAGCCGAATGGCAAGCCGCGCGCGACGCCAAGCCTGCGAGCAATGCCGCAAGCATGGAGAGTGAAGGCGGCATAGGCACCGCCGTCGCGGTCGAGCCGAAAACGGAGATTGCCGACGGGTCGGTCGTGATCGCCGCGATCACCAGCTGCACGAATACGAGCAACCCGAATGTGCTTATCGGCGCAGGTTTGCTGGCGCGCAACGCGCTCGCGCGCGGACTCAAAACCAAACCGTGGGTCAAGACATCGTTGGCGCCGGGTTCCAAAGTCGTGACCGAGTACCTGAAAAAATCCGGCCTATCGACATCTTTAGACCGGCTCGGATTTTATTTGGTCGGGTATGGATGCACCACGTGCATCGGCAACAGCGGCCCCCTGCGGCCGGAGATCGCCGAAGCGATCGCCGAGCAAGGTTCGATCGTCGCCGCGGTTCTTTCGGGCAACCGCAATTTCGAAGGCCGCATTCACCCGCAAGTGCACGCGAACTATTTGGCATCGCCGCCGCTGGTCGTTGCGTACGCGCTCGCCGGACGCATGGATATCGATCTCACCACCGAGCCCTTAGGCGCAGACGAATCCGGGACGCCCGTCTATCTGAAAGACATTTGGCCCGACGATTCCGAGATTTCCCGCGTTGTCGCCGAGTCCATCAGCGGCGATCTTTTCCAGGCGAATTACCGTAACGTTTTTGCCGGCGATGCCAACTGGGCGCAGCTCGACGTGCCGGCGGGTGAACGGTACGCTTGGGATCCGAAGTCGGAGTACGTCAAGCGGCCGCCTTATTTTGAGAACATGCCGGCCGGAGCGCCGCCGCTGCGCGAGGTGCGCGGTGCGCGCGTTCTGGTGATGGTCGGCGACAGCGTGACGACCGATCACATTTCGCCGGCCGGAAACATCGCGCGCAACAGTCCGGCCGCAAAGTATTTGGTCGAGCACGGAATCGAACCGCCCGATTTCAATTCTTACGGCGCGCGGCGCGGCAATCACGAGGTGATGGTGCGCGGCACGTTTGCGAACGTGCGCTTGCGCAATATGCTCGTGCCCGGCGTCGAAGGCGGATACACACGCCTGCTCCCGCAGGGCGGCCAAATGTCGATCTACGACGCCGCCATGCAATACAAAGCCGAAAACGTTCCGTTGCTGGTGCTGGCCGGTAAAGAGTACGGTTCGGGATCGTCGCGCGATTGGGCCGCCAAGGGCCCGCATTTGCTGGGCATCAAAGCGGTGCTGGCGGAATCGTTCGAACGTATCCACCGCAGCAACCTCATCGGCATGGGCATCTTGCCGCTCGAGTTCATCGGCGGCGCCGATCGTTTGACGTATGCGCTGACGGGTGAAGAAGTCTACGACGTCACCGGCTATGCCGGCGGTATCACGCCCGGAATGCATCTCGACGTGCACGTCTCCGGACCGCGCGATCGGTCGCTGGATATCAAGGTGCTGCTGCGAATCGACACGCCCAACGAAGCCGAGTATTTCCGCCACGGCGGCGTTCTGCAGTACGTCTTGCGTCAGCTCCGTGCTAAGTGATACGGCGGGACGAGAGCGAGGAGCGATTTACTAGGCGGCTCGAGGCCTTTTCGGATATCGTTATCGGCTTTAGCCTCGCGCAGCTGGGCGCGAATCTGGCGACCGCGAGTCACGCGCCGCAATTTTTTACCAATCCGCTACAGATCATCGCATTTCTCTTCCCCTTTGCGATCATCTGTTCGGTCTGGTTCTTTCATCACCGGCTCTTTTCACAGGCCTTCGTTCCCAAGGCGCTGCCGGTTATTCTGAACTTCGTCTGGCTGGCGATCGTGGTCTTGCTCGTTTTCGCGGCGGAAGCGTACACGGCGAACAGCCGCAATCCGGTCGTCATCCGCGCATATTTTATCTGCTACGCCCTCGTGTATGCGCTGCTTGCAATTCAGAACCTGATAGCCGCGCGTTATGCAAAAGAGCGGGGCGATGCGGAGATGCGCGCCCGCGCCTTGCGCTTCGCGGCGTTTATGTCACTTTGGACGCTCCCGTTTCTGTGGTCTTTGGCCGTCGTGATCTACGTCGCGCCCGGACTCGTATACGGCATTTTGTTATCGATCGGTTTCGCCGTTGCGGGCGTTCTCTCAGGGATATTGAGAAGGGTTTTCGCGAGAACTCAAGAGACGGGGCCAATTCGAACATGAACGAAACGCGCGACGAGACTCAGCAGAGGCTGATCCACCGGCTGGAAGCGTTTTCCGACATCATCATTGGCTTTAGTTTAGCGCAGTTGGCGCTCAGTTTGGCGATTCCGAAGAACGGCGCGGCGGGTTTGCTCGAACATCCGGAGCCCTTGATCGCATTTATCATAACGTTCGCTCTGGTCTGCAGTATGTGGTGGGCGCACCACAAGCTCTTCGTGCATTTCTTCGTGCCGGTTCCGGTCATGGTGATTCTGAACTTCATCACGCTGGCCGGCGTCAGCTTTGCCGTCTACAGCGTGCAATTGATGCTGCACGTGTCGCCCGCCGCGCCTCCGGGCCGGAAGCCGGTTTCCGGACATTCCTCGATCGACTTTGCCTTCTATCTTTCGTCGCTGGCCGTCGTGTACGGGTTGCTGGCGGTACAGTTTTTCTACGGATGGCGGGTTCGGCGCAAGCTTTTGCCGGTCAAAGTAGCGTACGACGGGCTGCGATCGGTCATGGTGCTGGGAAGTGTGGCCGTCGCCAGCGGAATCATCGTCGTTTTGACGCTACGCTATGGGTTAAGAACCGCCGGTTTGCAGTACTTTAGCTACGCCGTGATCGTCTTTGCAATCGCATTGCGGCTGCTTTTTCGCCATCTGGAAAAACGGCAGACTATACCAGCGCACGCCGCAGATCGGCCAGCACCGTAGCCAGATAGGCCGCAAAGCGCGCGGCCGAAGCGCCGTCAATAACGCGATGGTCGTACGAAAGCGAAAGCGGCTGAATTAAGCGCGGAACGAACTGCTCGCCGTCCCACACCGGGCGAATGGCGGCACGGCAAGCTCCGAGGATCGCGACTTCGGGCGCGTTGATGATGGGCGTGAAATAGGTCCCACCGATGCTGCCCAGGCTCGAGATCGTAAACGTGCCGCCTTGCATCTCCGCGAGCGTAAGTTTGCCGTCGCGCGCTTTTGATGCGAGCTCCGACGTCTCTTTGGCGAGGTCGGCGATGCCCTTGCGGTCCGCTTCCTTAATAACCGGCACCATCAGACCGCCCGGCGTATCGGCCGCGAATCCGATGTTGTAATACTTTTTGTAGATCAGTTCGTCGCCGTCGAGCGAGCTGTTAAAGTCGGGAAATTCCTTGAGCGCGGCCACGGCGGCTTTGATGAGAAACGCAAGCATCGTCACTTTGATGCCGCGTTTTCCGAACTCGGCGTTGAGTTCTTTGCGGAACTCTTCCAGATCGGTCACGTCGGCGTCTTCGTCCTGAGTGACGTGCGGAATGGTCACCCAATTGCGGTGCAGATTCGGGCCCGATATTTTTTTGATGCGGGAGAGCGGTTTGCGTTCGACCGGCCCGAATTGCGCGAAGTCGATCTTCGGCATCGGTGCGACGGTAAAACCCGAGCCGGCGCCGGCGGTGGGAGAAGGGCCTCCGCGGACGACGCTTTTCACGAAGCTTTGCACGTCTTCGCGGGTGACGCGGCCGTTGGGTCCGCTGGGTTCGACCGCGTGCAAATCCACGCCGAGTTCGCGCGCAAAACGGCGAATCGACGGGCTAGCGTGCACGACGCCGTTCGCGCCGCCGGTGCGAACCGCCGGCTCCGCCGCGACGGGGCTGGGTTTAGCGGGCGGCGGTTCCGGGCTTGCTGCGGGCGCTTTGCGCGATCCGCCGTTCGAACTTGGCGACGATTCGGATTTGGCCGCTTCAGGCTTGGGCGCGGGCGCCTCGGCTTGCGCGGACTCCAGCGTGGCAATGACGGACCCTTTGGAGACTTTGTCGCCGACTTTGACGCGCACGTCTTTGAGCACGCCGTCAACCGATGCCGGCACTTCCATCGCGGCCTTTTCGGATTCCAGGGTGATCAGCGAGTCGTTCTTCTTGACCGTGTCGCCCGGTTTGACCAAGACTTCAATGACCGGAATATCCTTGAAGTCGCCGATGTCGGGGACGGTAATCTCAATCACACGGTCACCGGATTGGGTTTTTCGGGATTGAGCCCGTACTTTTTGATCGCCGCCGATACGACCGACGGTTTAATTTTTCCATCGTCGGCCAGCGCTTTGAGCGCTGCTACCGCCACGTAATAGCGGTTCACTTCGAAGAACTCACGCAGTTTGCTGCGCAGGTCGCTCCGCCCGAAGCCGTCGGTGCCAAGTGTGACGTAGCGCCGGTTTTGCTGCGAACCCGCAACGTAAGGCCGGATATGATCGGCAAACGTGCGGACGTAATCGGTCGATGCGATCGCGGGCCCTTCGTGCCCGTTCAAACACTGCTCCACGTAGGATTGGCGCGGCTTCTCTTCGGGATGCGTCAAGTTCCAGCGTTCCGCATCGATGCCGTCGCGACGCAGTTCGTTGAAACTGGTGACGCTCCACACGTCGGAGCCGACGCCGAAGTCATCGGCCAGCAGTTGCGCGGCGGCTTCGACCTCGCGCAAGATCGCGCCCGACCCCAAGAGTTGGACGCGTCCGTTCTTTCCCGCTGGGCCTTCCCGCAGCAGATACATGCCGCGTAAAATACCTTGCTCGACGCCTTTGGGCATCTCGGGATGATGATAATTTTCGTTCATCACCGTGATGTAGTAATAGATGTCTTCCTGATCGTGCAGCATCCGCCGCAGTCCATCCTGGATGATAACCGCCAGCTCGTAACCGTAGGTGGGATCGTAGGAGACGCAGTTCGGAATGAACGAAGCGAAGACTTGGCTATGTCCGTCTTCGTGTTGCAGACCTTCGCCGTTGAGGGTTGTGCGGCCGGACGTTCCACCGATCAGAAAACCGCGCGTGCGTGAGTCTGCGGCCGCCCATGCGAGATCGCCGACGCGCTGGAAACCGAACATCGAATAGAAAATGTAGAACGGAATCATCTGGACGCCGTAGGTCGAGTACGACGTTCCCGCTGCAATCCACGATGAGATCGCACCGGCCTCGTTGATGCCTTCCTGAAGAATCTGTCCTTGTTTGTCCTCGCGGTACCACATGAGTTGATCGGCATCTTGGGGATGGTAGAGCTGGCCGACCGACGAGTAGATGCCGAGTTGGCGGAACATGCCTTCCATGCCGAAGGTGCGCGATTCGTCGGCGACGATTGGAACCAGCCGCGGTCCGAGCTTCTTGTCTTTAATCAGCGTGCTCAAAATGCGCACGAACGCCATCGTGGTCGAAATCTCGCGGTCGCCCGTGCTTTTCAGCTGGGCGTCAAACGCGGAGAGCGGCGGCACATCGAGCGCTTCGGCTTTCGCGCGGCGTGACGGAATATATCCGCGCCGCTTCACGAGGTCGCGCAGATACTGCATCTCGGGCGTGTTATCGGCCGGCCGGAAAAACGGCAACTGTTCGACCTGATCGTCGGGAATCGGCAAGTGGAAACGATCGCGGAATGCGCGCATCGATTCGACTTTCATTTTCTTGGCCTGGTGCGCAATATTCTGGGCTTCACCCGAAACGCCCATGCCGTAGCCTTTAATGGTTTTTGCCAGAATGACGGTCGGCTGACCCGTGTGTTTGACGGCCGCCGCATACGCGGCGTACACTTTGCGCGGATCGTGGCCGCCGCGCTGCAGCATCCAGATGTCGTCGTCGCTCATGTGCGCGACGAGCTCGGCCGTTTCGGGATAGCGCGCAAAAAATTTATCGCGCACGTAGCGCCCGTTGTTGGCCTTGAATGTCTGATAGTCACCGTCAACGCACTCGGTCATCACTTGGATGAGTTTTCCGCTGTCGTCGCGCTCCAGCAGCGGATCCCAGTTGCTGCCCCAGATGACCTTGATGACGTTCCAGCCGGCGCCTTTGAAATCGGTCTCGAGCTCTTGGATGATCTTGCCGTTGCCGCGCACGGGCCCGTCGAGCCGCTGCAGATTGCAGTTGACCACCCAGATGAGGTTGTCGAGCTTTTCTCGCGCGGCGACGGCGATCGCGCCCAGCGATTCGGGCTCGTCCATCTCGCCGTCGCCCAGGAACGCCCAGACTTTGCGATCGCCCGCGTCGATGATTCCGCGATCGTGCATGTACCGCATGAATCGCGCTTGATAGATGGACATGATGGGACCCAGTCCCATGGAAACTGTCGGGAACTGCCAGAAGTCCGGCATCAGCCACGGATGCGGATACGACGACAAACCTTTGCCGTCGACTTCGCGCCGAAAGTTTTCGAGTTGTTCGGCGGTAATGCGTCCTTCCATGAAAGCGCGCGCGTAAAAACCGGGCGCGGAGTGTCCCTGGAAGAAGACGAGGTCGCCGCCGGTTTGGTCCGACGGCGCACGGAAGAAATAATTGAAGCCGACGTCGTACAGCGTGGCCGCCGAAGCGAAGCTTGCCACGTGGCCGCCCAGCTCCGAAGATTCTTTGTTCGCTCGCGCGACCATGGCCATCGCGTTCCAGCGCACGTAGTGGCGGATGCGCGTTTCGAGCTCGTCGTTCCCCGGCATCGGTTCTTGCTCTGATGTCGGTATCGTGTTGATGTAAGGCGTCGAGAGCCCGAGCGAGACGTGGGCGCCCCCGCGCTGCGCGGCCTCGACGATCGCGCCGATCAACTCTTGGGCGCGCGCCGGTCCCTCATGTTCGATCACGCCTTCGATCGCGTCGACCCACTCGCGGGTTTCTTCCAAATCGGGCTGCGCGGATAAAGCTGCCGGAGCAGCCTGATCCTCCGCCGTTGTACTCATAGGGCCGCCTTCACCTCATAGCGGGCCTCTCCCCTTCGCTCCTCGCGGATGAAAATAGCGATGGCGCCCAAAACGAGCAAGCCTCCGGCGACCGCGATCGCGCTCAGCCGTTCGCCGAAGATTGCGAGCGCCAGCAACGCGGCGACGATCGGTTCGACCAGCGTCGTGAACGCGACCGCGCTTGCGCTGAACCAGCGCAGCGCCGAGTTCATGGCCGTGTGGCCCAGCAGCTGCGAGATCAGCGCCATCGCCAGGATGCCGCCCCAGGCGGCGGTGTCGTTCAAACGCGGCGGCGGCTGATGAGCCCCCACGCAAGCGACGATCAGCACGACCGCGGCCCAGGTGTACGTTTGCGTCACAATCGCGCGCGTTCCGAACGACGCGCGAATCTCGCGTATAAGAATGAAGTAGGCCGCGATCCCGATCGCACCGGCTGCCGCGAGCGCAGCTCCCAAAATGGCGTGCCCGGAAACCGGGGGCGCGGCGATGCTAAAACCGGTGACCATGACGAGCCCAACGGCGCCCACCGCAAAACTCAAAAAGGCGAGCGCTGAAAGCCGCAGTCCGCGCGCCAGCGCGTCGTAGGCTGCCGTCCAAATGGGAGTCGTTGCGACGAGCAACGTCGAGATCGCGACGCTCGTGTATTGCAGCGACCAGATCCACGCGGCGAAATGAATCGCGAGCGCGAGCCCGGCGAGCGCGAAGATGAGACGGTCGCGGCGCGAGAGCGCGGTGCGTTCCCGGGGGCTGCGAATGGCGGCCAGCGCAAGCAGCGCGACCGCCGCGATCGTCAGGCGTGACGCCGATACCGCAAGCGGGCCGGCGCCGCTGAGCGCGAAGCGCGCAAAAATCGCGGCCGACCCGACGGCGATTTGCGCCACGACCAGCACAAGATATGGGCGAAGGCTTGCTTCGGAGAGCGCTGAAGGCTTTGTCATGCGGCGATTCTTTATTGTGCTCTTGGGCCTCGCGATCATGGCGATGGTGATCTTCAGATTTTGGCACCCGGCGACTTTTGGGACAGGCATTGGGCTTTCCGCGACGCCTGCGACTCCGGGCGGACAATGGTTCTCGGCCGATACGCCACGCGCCGGCGCACTTTTACACAGGGGCGACTTGGTAGACCTCGGCAGCCTTTCGAATCTGCAGCGCTACCGGCTGCGATCGGCGCCATATGGCTATCAGATTCCCGTTCGCGTCCGGCGCGGCGGCGGGGAGCTATCGCTTCGTCTCACGGCAAAATTCCCACCGCAAATTCCGGTCGACTGGATCGAGATCCTGACCGACTTCATATGGATCGGGTTGGCTACGATTATTGCGGCACGCAAACCCAATGCGATGACCGTTTCATTCTTGGCTTTTACAGCGTTTCTCTTGCCTTATGGTCCGCTCTTAACGTTTTTCGGCTTCTTGAACGACGCCGCGTTTACGGTGGCCGCGTATGTCATACCGCCGCTGATCGCAACGTTTCCAAATTTCTTTCTCGCGGCTTTTGCAGTTCGCTTTCCGTCCGGTCTGACAAAGCCTTGGCGGCGTTCTGTTTCCATCGCAATCTACGCGGCCATGGCGATCGTGCTCATTTCGGACGCGATCCTGCTGCCGCAGCTTACCGCGAGTTGGGATTGGTACAACGAACTAGCCCTCGCTGAAATATGGGTAATGGCCGCAGGCGTTTTTGCCATTGCGATCGCGTCGTACGTTCAAGCGACGGGCGCAGAGCGGCCTCGCATCGGCCTCGTGCTGGCGGGGTTAACCATTTCGATCGGCGCGACGACCTTATTCGATACCTATACTATTGTGCTGCCCAATGTCACGACCAACACTATTGTCGACATTTTGCGAATCGTGAGCCTAGCTCTGCCTCTCTCCGTGGCCTATGCCGTATTGCGCTACCGCGTCATAGACATCGGATTTGCATTGAACCGCACGGCGGCCTACGGCATAACCTCGGTCGTGCTCATTGCGATGTTCGCTGCGCTGGAGTGGGCTGCGGAGCGCTTCATCACCACGACCAACCATATCGAAAGCGCGCTCATCGATCTAGCGATCGTGATGATCGTGGTTTTTTCGTTCAGGTTCGTACATTTGCGAGTCGACCGCGCGGTGGACAACTTGCTTTTCCGCAAGCGGCATGAGGACGAAGCGGCACTCCACCGATTCGAGGAGAACGCGCACTTCTACACCGACGCCGCCGCTTTGCTGCGCGATGCACTCGAGGTTGTGAAGAAGCGCTGTGAAGTGCGAAAGGCCGCGATCTACCTTCGTTCAGCTGGCGGTCTCGAGCCGGCTGTATCTTCGTTTAACGATGCTCCGCCGGTCGATATGAACGACGCAGCTTTAGTGGACGTTCGTGCCCATCGTGCGGTGATCGATTTGACCGAGATGCACACACGCGTGCCCGGCATCCGTTTGTACCCGATGCTGGTGGCTGCCGACCTCGCAGGTTTCTTGACGATCGGAGAGCGCGAAGGCTTCGAAGAGATGCCGGCGGATATTGACCGCGCGCTGACCGCGCTCGTCACCTCGCTGGCGCACTCACTGCACGCGCTCCAGCACGCCCAGAAAGAGGCAGAGATCGCCGTCTTGCGCGATCAACTAGCGGCGCTGTCGCTCAAAGGGATCCAAGCGCAGTTCGGGTAGTCGTACCGTCCGCGGGAGCCTTTGAGCTGAGAGGGCAGGTTGCCGACCGCCGTCACCTGATGCGGGTAATGCCGCCGTAGGGAGGAGATTCATGAAAGTTTACGCCGCCGGATCCGATCCGTCGATTCGCGTGCCGATGCGCGAGATCGCACTCACCAATGGCGAATCGCACGTCGTGTACGATACAAGCGGTCCGTACACCGATACTGACGCCGCGATCGACATCCGGCGCGGACTGCAAGCGCTGCGTTCGAAATGGATCGAATCGCGCGCCGATACGGAAGAGCTGGAAAAGCCGAGCTCGCTTTATCGCCGTGGCCGCGAAGCGATGCCCGAACTCGAAAACATTCGATTTGAGGGCGCGCGCAAACCGCGCCGCGCTAAACCGGGCGCTAACGTGTCGCAGATGCACTACGCGCGCAAAGGGATCGTGACTCCGGAGATGGAGTTCATCGCGATCCGCGAGAACTGCGAGCCTGAGTTCGTGCGCGCCGAAGTCGCGCGCGGCCGGGCGATCATTCCTTCGAACATCAATCATCCCGAAAGCGAGCCGATGATCATCGGCCGGAATTTTCTGGTGAAGATCAACGCGAACATCGGCAATTCGGCGGTGGCCTCGACGATCGAAGAGGAAGTCGAAAAGATGACGTGGGCGACGCGCTGGGGCGCGGATACCGTCATGGATCTGTCGACCGGCAAAAACATCCACGAAACGCGCGAATGGATTCTGCGCAATTCTCCGGTTCCGATCGGCACGGTTCCGATCTATCAGGCGCTCGAAAAGGTCAACGGCAAGGCGGAAGATCTCACGTGGGAACTCTACCGGGATACGCTGATCGAGCAGGCGGAGCAGGGCGTTGACTACTTTACGATCCATGCCGGCGTGCTGTTGCGCTACATTCCGCTTACCGCTTCACGCGTAACCGGAATCGTTTCGCGGGGCGGGTCGATCCTTGCCAAGTGGTGTTTGTCTCACCACCAGGAGAACTTTCTCTACACGCACTTCGAAGAGATCTGTGAAGTCATGAAGGCGTACGACGTTGCCTTCTCCCTGGGTGACGGTCTGCGTCCCGGCTGTCTGGCCGACGCCAACGACGCGGCGCAGTTTGCCGAATTGGAGACGCTCGGCGAGTTAACCGATATCGCTTGGAAGCACGACGTGCAAGTGATGATCGAAGGCCCGGGGCACGTGCCGATGGATCTCATTAAAGAAAACATGGAAAGGGAGCTCGCCGTCTGCAAGGAGGCGCCGTTTTACACGCTCGGGCCGCTGGTCACCGATATCGCTCCCGGCTACGATCACATCACGAGCGCGATTGGGGCAGCGATGATCGGCTGGTTCGGGACTGCGATGCTCTGCTACGTGACGCCCAAAGAACATCTGGGACTGCCGAACAAAAAAGACGTCAAGGACGGCGTGATCGCCTATAAGATCGCGGCGCATGCGGCTGACGTCGCCAAAGGCCATAAACTCGCTCGCCACTGGGACGACGTGCTCAGCAAAGCCCGGTTCGAGTTCCGTTGGAAGGATCAGTTCGAGCTCTCGCTCGATCCGGAGACCGCGCGCGACTTCCACGACGAGACCCTTCCGGCAGAGGGTGCGAAGATCGCCCATTTCTGCTCGATGTGCGGCCCGCATTTCTGTTCGATGAAGATAACGCAAGAAGTTCGGGAATATGCCGAGCATGGCATGGCCGAAAAAGCGAAAGAGTTCACCGAAAAAGGCGCCGAGATCTACATCGAAGTCTGAAGCTGCGAGCCGCTCGTTTCTCCAGCGCTTCGGGACGCTGGGCCCGGGCCTGATTACCGGCGCCTCCGACGACGACCCGTCGGGCATTTCGACGTATTCCGTTGCCGGCGCGACGACCGGGCTCTCGATGCTGTGGCTGGCATTCATCACGACTCCGATGATGGCGGTCATCCAGGGCATGTGCGCGCGCATCGGGATGGTGACGGGCGAAGGTCTGGCAGCGAACATACGCAAGTCGATTCCACTTCCGCTGGCATACGTCGTGGCTGCCGCGGTCATTATTGCCAATACGTTTAATGCGGGCGCCGATTTCGCCGGCATGTCGGCGTCGGCAAACCTGGTCGTGCCGGAGATCCCGGTGCTGGTGTGGGTGACGTTTTTCGGCGCGTTGCTTTTGGTGACAATTTTCTTCTGTTCGTACCGCGTGATTGCGTCGACGTTCAAATGGCTGACGATCTCACTCTTCTCTTACGCGGTCACGGCCTTTTGGATCAAGCCGGATTGGGGCGTGGTCTTAAGGGCCTTTGTGACGCCGCATATTCAGTTCAGCCGTGACTGGGTTACAACGATGGTCGGCGTGCTCGGCACCACGATTACGCCTTATCTTTTCTTTTGGCAGTCTTCGCTGGAAGTAGAAGAAGAGAAGAGCATGGGCCGCACAACTTTAGCGGAGCGGCGCGGCGCCACCGAGGCCGAGATCACGGATTCGCATTTCGATGTGAATACCGGCATGATTTTCTCGAACGCGATCATGGCGTTCATTATCATCACGACCGCGCTGACGTTGTACGTGCACCACAAGACGCACATCGCTACCGCGCAGGACGCGGCCGAAGCGCTCAAACCTTTGGTCGGGCATTTTGCGTCACTGCTCTTCACACTCGGGATCGTCGGCACAGGATTACTCGCCATCCCCGCGCTGGTCGGTTCTTCGGCATACGTCGTAGCGGAAATGTTCAAGTTCAGACGCGGCGGAATGAACGAACCGCCCAGCCGCGCCAAGCGCTTTTACGGCGTCTTTGCGGCGGGCTTGCTCATCGGCGTGGCCATGTGCTTCGTGCGCGTCGATCCGATCCGAGCACTCTACTATGCAGCCGTCCTCAACGGCGTGATCTCCGTGCCGCTGATTTTCATCGTCGTCCGCATTGCGAGCAATTCAGGCATCATGGGGAAGTGGAGCAGCTCTCTCTTGGCAAAGGGATGGGCATGGCTTGCCTTCATTTTGATGGGCGGCGCGGCCGTTGCCATGTTCGTACTCTAAGATGAAACCGTGCGCCGTTCTCTTCGATCGCGACGGAACGCTGATTGAAAACGTCCCGTATAACGGAGATCCGGAAGCCGTGCGGCCGTTTCCCGGAGCGCGTGAAGCGCTCGAAAAACTCCGCGCGCGCGAGATTCCCCTTGGCGTGATTTCCAATCAGAGCGGCATCAGCCGCGGATTTTTTACGCGCGAGCAGGCCGAATCGGTGAACCGGCGCGTGGAAGAGTTGCTCGGTCCGTTCGACGTCTGGCTCTACTGCCCGCACCAGCCCAACGACCAGTGCGAATGCCGCAAGCCTAAACCGAAGTTGATCTTAGATGCGGCGCGTGCGCTGGGCGTGGATCCGGCATGTTGTGTGATGGTGGGGGATTTACCGAGCGACTTGGAGGCGGCGCGCAATGCCGGCGCTCAGCCCATTGCGATCGATGCGAATTGCTCGCTCGTTCAGGCTATCGACGTCATCCTTCGACAGGCTCAGGATGACAATCTGAGCCAGGATGACAGTCTCATTAGTTAGTGGCGGGGCGCCGACCAGTACTGCACGTCGGGCGAGCCGTAGGTGACTTGGACTTTTGCCACCGCGGGCACGGCTTGCGCGTGCAGGTCGTTCTTGACGCGCTTCCACGCGCTCATCACCTTGACGACGTAATGCTGCGTCTCGTAGTAGGGCGGAATGCCGCCGAAATCCGAAACGGCTTTGGGACCGGCGTTGTAAGCTGCGAACGCCAGCGAATAGCGATGCGGACTGTTGTGATACTTAGCGAGCAAGCCGCCCAGATAATGTGCGGACCCCTGTAAATTCTGATACGGGTCGTGCGGATTGACGTGGAGCGTTCGCGCCGTTCCCGGCATTAACTGTCCGAGTCCGATCGCGCCGGCGTACGACCTCGCATGCGTGCGCCAAGCCGATTCGACGCTGACCAGGGCGACGAGAATGTTTGCATCCACGCGCCAGCGGATCGAATTCTGCAGCACGTGCTTGGCGAGATTCGAACTCTGCCAGGCGGGAAGATGCGGGTTGATCTTGCGCAGGACGCGCGCGTAGGCGCCGACCGCGGCGGGGTTTCCCGGGACCATCGCGGTCGCGGCGCAAGCAGTCAGTGTTCCGACCCGGGCTAGGCACAAAGCCAAAATCGACCCGGCCATAACGGCGGTGAATCTGCGCATATCTCTCCAATACGTATGAAGGGTGCCTCAACCTCTCGCGCAGGACCCCCCTGCTAGCAAATCCTTACAATAACCGAACATGGCCCCTCGTGAGCCGCCGCGCTTGGTTGTATGTGATCGCCCTGTTTTTCGTCGTGATGTGCGGGATGATCGCTTTCAGCGAGTGGTGGGCCTACAATAAGAACGTTCCATATTACGAGCACGTAGGGAAAACCCACGCAACGCACTAAAGCGCGGCTCATGTTGCGACGCATTCCGTCTCTCGCTATTTTTGCGTTTTTTGCGCTGATTTTCGCGCCCCAAGCCGCGGGCGCGCAGGCGACCCCGACGCCGGCTCCGCGTCCGGGCGCGACGGGCGAACCGACCAAACCGCTGGCTCCCACTCCCGCGCCGAGCCCAACGCCGACGCCGGGTCCGCCCTTTTCCAACATGAACTGGCGCGAAATCGGTCCGGCTCTTCCCGGCGGACGCGTCGCAGCGGTCGCCGGATCGGCGCGCGACGCCAATTTGTACTATCTCGGAGCAGCGGGCGGCGGAGTATGGAAATCCACCGACGGCGCCGAGACATGGCAGCCTGTTTTCGACAAGCAAAAAGTTTCGGCGATCGGCGCGGTCGCGATCGATCCGGCCAACGACGACGTCGTCTGGGTCGGCACGGGCGAATCGAATCCGCGCAACGACGTGAGCTACGGCGACGGCGTCTACAAATCCACCAACGGCGGCAAGACGTGGACCAACGTGGGCCTGATGCAGACCCGCCATATCTCGCGTATCCTGATCGATCCGCGCGATCCGAACCACGTGATCGTGGGCGCGCTGGGCGACGTCTTCGGTCCTAATGAGAATCGCGGCGTCTACGTCACCGATGACGGCGGCAAGACGTGGAGCAAAACGCTCTACGTCAGCGACCAAAGCGGCGTCTCCGACATGGCCATGGACGTGCAGCATCCCAACGTCGTGTACGCGGGTATGTGGCATTTTTTACGTCAGCCTTGGACGTTTACGAGCGGCGGTCCCGATGACGGGCTTTACCGCTCCGCCGACGGCGGGCGCACGTGGACAAAACTGACGGGATCGGCCAAAGGCCTGCCCACCGGCTTCACGGGCCGTATTGGATTAGCCGTGGCGCCAAGCGACGGCAATCGCGTTTATGCGATCATCGAATCCGGCGACGGTATTCTCTGGCGATCGGATGATGCCGGTTCGACCTGGACGATGGTCAGCAACGACACGCTGGTTGACCAGCGGCCGTTTTATTTCACGCATCTTATCGTCGATCCGAAGAACGCCGATAAGGTGTACGCAATTTCGGAGATGCTGGCCGTCTCGACCGACGGCGGTAAGAAATTCACCGAAACGGCGCAGCAGGTCCACGTAGACTATCACGCCGCCTGGATCGCGCCGGACAATCCAAACCGCATGATCATCGGCGCGGACGGCGGAATCGCGCGCACCGTTGACGGCGGCGACAACTGGTTCTTCGATCGCAACATTCCCATCGGTCAGGTCTACCACATCGGCATGTCCAACGAGAACCCGTACTGGGTGTGCGGCGGCTGGCAAGATAACAACGGTTGGTGCGGACCTTCGAATTCGCTCGACTCGTCGGGCATACTCAATAAATATTGGGTAGCGGCGGTGGGCGGCGACGGCGAATGGGTCGTGCCCGATCCTGCCGATCCGAATTGGCTGTGGGGCGACTCGGAAAACGGCGTGCTGACCGTCTACAACAAGGTGACCAAAGACACGATTCTCGCGATGTCTTACATCCAAGATTCGATCGAGAGCTACGATCTTGCAAAGAGCAAGTTCAGGTTCAACTGGGATTCACCGATTGCGTTCGCGCCGTGGAATCCGCACGTCGCTTGGTTCGGTGGAAACGTGCTGTTCCAGAGCACCGATCGCGGACGGCATTGGACGATCATCAGCCCCGATCTTACACTGAACGACAAATCGCACCAACAGCCTTCCGGCGGTCCGCTCGTGCACGACGTCTCGGGTGCGGAGTATTCGGACAACCTTATTTATATTGAAGGCTCGACGCGTCACAAGGGCGAGATTTGGGTCGGGACCGATGACGGACTCGTGCAAATGACGCTCGACGGAGGCAAGACCTGGCACAACGTTACGCCGCCGGGCGTGCCGCCCTACGGCCGCGTCGAAACGACCGCGCCGTCGACGCTGCACGATGGAACCGTTTTCGTGAACATCGACCGTCACAAGTCGGGAGATTTCAAGCCGTATCTGTTCATGTCGAACGATTTCGGCAAGACGTGGACGTCGATCGTGAGCAATTTGCCCGCCGATCAATACATCCGGTCGGTACGGCAGGATATTCACGACGCCAACATTCTCTACGCCGGAACGGAGAACGGCCTTTGGATCTCCTTTGACTCCGGCAAGAGCTGGCAAGACTTCCGCAATAATATTCCGGCCGTCTCGGTGCGCGAGATTCGCTTCCAGCCGCAGTTCGACGATCTGGTGATCGCGACGCATGGCCGTTCGATCTACGTCATGGACGACATGCGCATCATTCAGCAGTTGCAAAAAGCCATCGCGCAAGGTGCCCTGGTCATCGGGCCGCGGACCGCCTACCAGTACACGCTGCACTCCGATGACGAAGGCACCTACACCGACTACGCCGGCCAAAACCCGCCGTACGGAGCGGTGACGTATTTTTATCAGAAGGCGCCCGGAAAGACCGCGCCGGTGATTCAGATCCTGAATTCGTCGGGTCAGGTGATCCGCACGATACAAGGGTCGCGCAAGACCAACACCGGCAGAGAGATTCCGCGAGTGACCAATAAAGTGGGGATCAACCGTTACGTCTGGGATTTCCAGATCGACGGTCCGGTGAAATGGACCGGAGCGGCCAAGATAGCGTATCAAGGTCCGGATGAAGGTGCGTACGTGCCGCCGGGACGTTATGCGGTGCGCATGACCGTTGGCGGCAAGACATTTACGGAGCCGTTTACGATTAAACCCGATCCGAAATCAGCCTTTACGCAAGCCGACTACGAACGCAGCTACGCGTTCGTCAAAAAATACTACCGTGAGTATTCGGTCGTGGATACGATGCTCAACACGCTCGATTCGGTGAAGGCGCAGCTCGACGCGGCCGCTGCCGACCCGAAGGCTAAAGCAGATGCTTCGCTTCAACAGCAAATCGCGGCGGCCGTAGCTGCGCGCGACACGGTCTTCCACCAATTGACCGCGGACTACCACAACGACGAAGATTCCATCCAGCGCCCGGGCGCATTGCGCGAAGACATCCAAAGCATGGGATTCTTTGGATTCGGCCTCATTACGCCGGCGATTACGAACTTCGGTCAGCGCGTGGATACCGAGTACGCGTCTGGCGTCACCAACTACAACGCATTTGCGCGTACGACCATTCCGGCCTTGAACGCCGCGCTGACCAAAGCGGGCTTAAAGGCCATCACAGGAGCCGCGCCGGTTGCGGCCGGCATGTAATCTAGGGAGCTAACATGGGTATGCCTCGTCTTCTTGCAATTATATTTGCGCTGTCTTTCGCGCAGCTCGCCGTCGCGCAAGGCGCGGCGGATCCCGCGTACGCGCACCTGAGATGGCGGTCGGTCGGACCTGCCGTTTCGGGCGGACGCGTGCCTGCGGTCGCCGGAACGGCCGCGAATGTCAATCTCTATTACATCGGCTCCGCGGGGGGCGGCGTTTGGAAGACGGAAAACGGCGGCGCGACGTGGACGCCGGTCTTCGAGAAGCAACCGGTCTCCGCGATCGGCGCTGTGACGATCGACCCGACCAACGAAAATACCGTTTGGGTCGGGACCGGAGAATCGAATCCGCGCAATGACGTGAGTTATGGCGACGGCGTCTATAAGTCGACCGATGGCGGTAAGACGTGGACGAACGTCGGGCTGCGCGACACGCGGCACATCTCGCGAATCGTTGTCGATCCGGGCAATCCCAATCACGTCATTGTCGGCGCGAGCGGCGATCCGTTCCGTGACAGCACCGAACGCGGCGTCTTCGTCACCAACGACGGCGGGCAAACCTGGACGAAAACCCTCTACGTTGGCCCGCAGACCGGCGCATCGGAAATCGCGATGGATCCAAATCATCCGGCGGTGCTTTATGCCGGCATGTGGCAGTTCCGGCGCCTGCCGTGGACGTTCCACAGCGGCGGCCCGCAAGACGGCCTCTATAAATCGACCGACGGCGGCATGACCTGGACGCAGCTGACCGGCAACGGTTTGCCGACAGGCGAGATGGGACGCATCGCGGTGGCCGTCGCTCCAAATAACAGTAATCGGGTCTACGCCGTCATAGAAGCCAAGGGCGGCATCCTGTGGCGCAGCGACGACGCCGGTGCTACCTGGGAGATGGTCAGCGACGACACGCTGGTCGATCAGCGCCCGTTTTATTTCACGCATATCAACATCGATCCAAGCAATGCCAATCACGTGTATGCCGTTTCGGAGCAGCTCGCCGAAAGTCGCGACGGGGGCCGGCGTTTCCGCACGATTGCCAACCCGGTTCACGTGGATTACCACGCGATGTGGATCGCACCCGACAACGCCAACCGCATGATCGTCGGTGAGGACGGCGGCTACGCACTCACCGTTGACGGCGGCCGCAACTGGTCGTTCTCGCGCAACATACCGATCGGGCAAGTCTATCACGTGGGGCTTTCGAACGAAAATCCGTACTGGGTCTGTGCGCCGCTGCAAGATAACAACGCTTTTTGCGGGCCGTCGAATTCGCGCAACCGTTCGGGCATCTTGGATGACGACTGGCTCAACGTCGTCGGCGGTGACGGCATGTGGGCGGTTCCCGACCCCGGGGACGGCAACTACATCATGGCCGATTCGCAGACGGGAAACATCAACGCGTACAGCAAGAAGCTGCAATCGGGGCGCGGCGTTAGTCCGTACTTCGATTTCGATCGTAACTCGTTCAATCTCGCCAACCGCAAATACCGGTTCAACTGGGATTCGCCGATCGCGTTCGCCCCTTGGAACAGCAAGCTCTTGTGGCTGGGCGGCGACGTCGTCTTCCAGTCGAGCGATCGCGGCGTCCATTGGACGCCCATCAGTCCGGATTTGACGCGCAACATCAAGGCGCACCAGATTCCGGCGGGAGGGCCGCTCGCAACCGACGTTTCGAGCGCGGAGTTCTCCGACAACATCCTGTACATCGAAGGCTCGCGTCTGCACGCCGGCGAGATCTGGGTCGGCACCGACGACGGGCTTGTGCAGGTGACGCGCGACGGCGGCAAACATTGGCGTAACGTCACGCCTTCGGGACCGCCGGAGTTAGCGCGCGTTGAGACCGTAGCGCCCTCGCCGATCGTAGCGGGCACGGCATATGCGATTTTTGACGATCACCGCGACGGCAATTACGCGCCGTACCTTTACGTGACGCGCAACTACGGGAGCACGTGGACGAAGATCGTCAACGGACTGCCCGCCGATCAGTACGTTCGCACCGTGCGTCCGGACGGCCGCAACCGCAATCTCGTTTTTGCGGGCACCGAAAACGGGCTGTGGGTTTCTTACGACGGCGGCGGCCACTGGAGCGACTTCAAACTGAACGTTCCAACCGTTTCGGTGCGCGATATTCGCGAGCAGTCGAACTTCAACGACTTGGCGATCGCGACGCACGGGCGCGCGCTGTGGATATTCGACGACTTGACCTCGCTGCAGCAGCTTCCGCAAGCGCAAGGCCGCGGTGCGATGCTCTTTAAGCCGCGCACCGCTTACCAATACGTGACGCACTCGAACGACGAGGGACTCTACACGCGCTTCAGCGGCGACAATCCGCCCAACGGCGCGATTATTGACTACTACCTGGGCGCGCCGGAAAAATCTGCGCCGACCATCGAGATACTCAATGCAAAGGGAACCGTGATCCGGCATATCCGTCCGCCGGTTCGGGCCACGCGGACGAGCGGCGAAGCGGCAAGTGAGGTTCCTGTTTTCTTTGGCGCCGGGGGCGGTCCGACCGATTACGCCGGCATCAATCGCGTCGTGTGGAATTTCCGCGAAGACGGCGTCACGCAATGGACGGGCAATCCGCAACTGGGCGCCGGCGGTGGGTTCGGCGGCGCGGCACTTGGCGTGCTGGCTCCCCCGGGGAACTACTCCGCACGCATCACGCTTGGCGGCCGCACGTTTACGCAGGCCTTCACCGTCAAGAAAGACCCGCTGAGTCCGTACACGCAAGCGGACTTCACCGCGGCCTACGCCTTCGCGAAGAAATACTTGGGCATGTCGGGCAAGATCAGCACGGTGCTCAACAATTTGGACGCGCAGAAGAAGTCGTTAGCCGACGCCGCGGCAGCGCTGCAAAAGAACGGGAATAGTGCACTTCTCGCACGCGTAACTGCTGCTCAGCAGACGCGCAATGCCATCTTCAGCACGTTCACGGCCAACTACAAGAACGGTGAAGACTCCTTACAATGGCCGGGCGCTCTGCGCGAAGATCTGCCGGGTGGCGGCTTCGGTGCGGCGGGCGCTCCGCCGACACCGGCGCGACTCGAGTATGCGCGCCGTTTCGATCGCGAATACGCCTCTGCGATGGCTCGCTACAACGCGTTTGTCAGCGGTACGCTTGTGCCGCTCTCGAACGACGTGAAAGCAGCCGGCGCCGGGACGATCGCCGGCGCAGCGCAAGTGCACTGATGTGTAACGGCGTCTCCCGCGGCTGGTTTCTGGCCACCGCGGGAGCGGCCGCGCTGCCACTGGTCGCGGTTCCCGCTTCGGCTGCCGAACTGCCGGCGACTCCGAATGGTTTGAGCGCGGGAAATGCGCGCGCCGCGCTAATCGCGCGCGGTTCCAAGTTCATTCAAACGCACTATGCGGGCGCGATGCATCTTGCAAGGTCGATCGCGAATTCACGTATCCGCGCGGACGTGCTGGGCATTCTGGCCGATCCTGTCCCGATGTACGCGCGAAAATACCCGACTGCGGAGTCGCGATTGGCGTTACGCGATGCGCTCGCCGGTCAAGGCTTCATCAAGCCCGGCGATCCGGTTTCGGGAATTTTCCCGCCGGGCACCGAGCGAGCCGGTGTGGTGCAGCCATTTTGGAGCGCCGCCGGAAGCGCTTACGATTCGCATCATAGCTACCCGGGCGGCCTGCTCGTCCACGAGCTCTTCAATGCTTCAATGGCGGAGCATTTCGCGAAGACTTACGACGCGATCTATTTCGGCGGCCGGCCAACGGTCGATCGCGACGTCGCGATCGCCGCGGCGTTCTATCATGACATGATGAAAACGGCCGTCTTTCAATTCAATGAGGACGGTACGCTGCTGCCGGAGCTCGCCATTGCCGGAACGGGCGGACATCATTGTTTGTCCGGCGCTGAAGCGCTCGTGCGTGGTCACGATGCGCGCTTCGTGACCGTCCTCTTGAGCGCGCATGCCGCGCCTTCATTAGGCGATGAAGTGAAGGTCGCGCAATGGTGCCGCGCGTCCGCCATGATCGCCGGCGTCGACCCGGTCGAATACGGGCTGCTCGATCGCCAGGGTAATCTGGCGGCTTTTCCGCCGCTCGAGGCATTTGTCAATTTTCTCAGCGATCACGACTACGTGTTGAGCGTTCACGCCGTCCAAGCGATCACCCCGCGCTTGACCGCGCTCGGACCCGGCGCCGGCTCGCCGGAAGGTCGTTGGTGGCGACACCGCGTTTTGTCAAACGCTTCGGCGATCGCGCTCTACGAGGCTGCCACGCGCGGCGAAGCCGTTTTCGAAGACGCGGTTCGCAAAGCTGCGGAATGATAGGCGGCCTTGCAACACTATCGCGTCAGGGGCTTCGAGCCGCAAGATATGCCGGCGATCAAAGAGATCGATCGCGTGTCGTTTCCTGACGAACAACAGTACCCGGACGGGCTCTACGACTCGTTGCTAAGCGCCGGCCCTTTGCGAGCGGTCGTGGCAGAAGACACCGGCGCCGTTGCCGGCTACGCGCTGCTTGACTATGACTCCCAGCCCGTTCGAATTCGCTCCATCGCCGTTGCGCCTAAACAACGAAACAAAGGCTGCGGCAGCGCGCTTTTGCAACGGTTGGTGCAAACACACGATGCGCTAGAATTGCTTGTCGAAAAAGACAACAGCCGCGCGATCCGCCTGTACGAACGGCTCGGCTTCGTCTTCGTCGAGCGCGCCGAAGATGGTGACCCTTCGACAGGCTCGCTGCGCGATCGGCTCAGGATGACAAGAATCATACGTTGAGCCGTTTCAAAAACGCGTCATGTTTGAACGAACCGCCGCCGCCGAATCGCGCCACAACCAATGCCGCTGACGGCACGACGTAAAGCGCCTGTCCCCCCGAGCCGCTGGCGTAAACCGTGTCCGTGGCTGCGCCCGGCGGAGCGAACCACCAGCACAAACCGTAACGCGGGTTGGCTTCCGTACCGGTAAAGCACTCGGCGAACTCGGCGCGATGCGCCAAGACGTACTGGCCATAGGCCAGCCAGTTTCGCGCCGTGAGAAAAGCGCCGGTCGGGAGCGGCTGCGTTCCGTCCGCGAGTCTGCGCCATGATGCGATCTCGACGCCGGCCGGTTTCAGAATCATCGCCTGCAGATATTCGTGCGGCGTCACCTTGCGTGGTTTGAGTTTCTCCGAAAGAATCGCACCGAATATTTGCAGCGGTATGCCGCCATAGGTGAAGCGCGAGCCCGGCCGATCTTTGAGTTGAACCGCAAGCGCCTTCTCGTACACCGGCACCGCGTTGCCCAGTCCGCCGAAACCGATACCGGCCGTCAGCGTCAGCAGATGGCGGATCGTCACTTGACGCTTGACGGGGTCCTCGCGCCACGATGGAAACGTTGCGCCGGCGGTTTCGTCGAGTTGCAACAATCCTTCGCGTTGCGCAACGAGCGCTAACGGCCCCCAAAAACTCTTGGTGCCGCTGTAAAGCGCATGTGGTTTGCTTGCGTCCAGTCCGCCGTCGTACTCCTCGACCTCCACGTTGCCGCCACGCGAGACGATCAGCGCCTGCGGTTTATGACGCTCGTGATATGCAACCGCTTCTTGCATGAAGCGACGGTTCTGCGGCGTAGTAAGAATGCATGCCCGAATTCAATGCCGGTCACGCGTTAGACGAAGCGATGGAACGCCACGAACAGATCGCCCAAGGTGGGATTCTTGTTCCGATCGCGGCGGCCGTCATCGCGGTATTGGCGGCGCTAGCGACGCTCATGGCCAACCACAACTCCATTTCGGGACTCGCCGAAAAAAACGAAGCGATTCTCTATCAAATAAAATCCGCCGATCAGTATGGCTATTATGAATCCAGCCGGATAAAAAGCCACGTATACCAGGCCATGCTGGGGACCGGCATAGTCACGGCCGCTCAAGCGCGGACGCAGATGCAAACCACGGTCACGCACGAGGGGGCAAAAGCCGATAAGATCCTCAAAATCGCGCAAAACGACGACCTTGCCGCGCAAGAACACTTCAGAGACTCCGAAGGCTACATGAAAGCTTACGAGAAATTTGAGGTCTCGACAACGCTTTTCGAAGTCTCGATCGTTCTAGTTTCGATTACGGCGCTGATGCGCACGCGCGCGATGCTCTTCGTGGCGGCCGGCGCGACACTAGTGGGAATCGTTTTCTTCGGGCTTGGCTTCCTTCACTAACGCTTGCGCGGCCGCGGTTAATTTGGCCGCCAGGTCGCGCGCGTGGCGTGCGACGTTCTCAGCGTTGTAGGAAAAAATCTCGCGCCACAGCTCCGCATTGGAGTTGCCCAACCGTAGCAGCTCGGCGGCAACGGGGCCGCAGAACGCGTTCGCATCGGCGATGTTTTGCTGCCGGAACGTCTTAGAAAAAACCGTCGCGATCAATTGCGGAACGTGCGACGTAAGCGCCAGCATGTCGTCGTGCGCCGCCGCATCGCTCGGGACCGCACGCGCGCCCATCGCGGCGATAAAATCCCGAGCCCGCATCTCGAGCGCTTTGTCGCCGGGCGGCACGTAGATCCATGGCTTGTCGAAAAAAAGCGTTCCACGCGCAGCGGAAGCGCCGCTGCGTTCGGATCCCGCGAGCGGATGTGTCGCAACGAAGTTGGCTACTCCGCGTCCGGCTTCGAAGATCGGCTGTTTCACTGACGCTACGTCCAAAATAAGCTGTGCTCGCGGTTTGCGGTCGCGCATCCCGCGCAGCTCGTTCACCACCGCGCGCGGCGGCATTGCCAAAACGATCGTCCCCGACTGTTCGTAGGTCTCGTCGAGCGTGACGACCTCATCGATCGCTCCCCGGCTCAGCGCTGCTTGCGATTGAAGTTCGGAGACATCGAAGCCGGTCACCCGCCAGCCGAGCTCGCGTCCGCGCAAGCCGATTGAAGCTCCGAGCGCACCCGTGCCGATGATGCCGAGCGTGACCGGCGCGTTCACGCCGGGTCTTTGCCGGCGATATCGGGGCGCAGTTCGCGCGCGCCTTCCAAATAGGCGTGTTCGATTGCTTCCTGCGATCGCGGCGTTTCAACATGCATCAGGACGCGGATGCATCGCGGCATCGCACCCGGCACGTCGATCTCGGTGAAGTGCAGCATCGGAACGTAGACCCAGCCCATTTCGCGCGCTCCCAGCGCCGGAAACGCGGCGTGAAGGTCGGGCGTCATGCTGAAGAGGACCGAGGCTATATCGTCGAGCTCGACGCCGTTACGGTTGGTCATCTCGGTCAGCAGACGTTTGGTCGCGTCGAGGATCGCTTGAGGTTCGTCCGCCCCGACCGTAATGGCGCCGCGAATTCCGCGCATCTTCATCGCCGCGCTTTTCGCCGTCGCAAGGCGGGCTTACCGCTTTGCCCCGGAGAATTCAGGGCGCGTGGCTCTTGAACACATTATTTTAAACGTCGGCTTATGCAAGGCCGTCGCCCGGCTATCTCCGCAGACCAATGTGGCGATGCGCGTCGTCGTGACCGACCGCATCAATCGTGCGGAGTTCGACCAAACCGTGCAGTTTCGTCGCGGAAGCGGAAATTCGACGCCGGTCGAGTTCGATTCGGCTTGGGGGACGTACCGGATCGTCATGAACGTGCCGAAGTACCGCTGCAATGGCGTCGACTACATGGAAGTGCTTCCGGATCACAACCGGAGCATGAACACGACGCTTGTGGACGGGCTCGCAGATTCTTCCGCGCCGGTGATCATTTTGGGCGCGCTCCCGCAGTCGTTTTCCTACGCGCAACCCTCGGTGGTCATCTTTCCGGCTGATATGCGCTGTAACGGAGTCGTCGGCGACCCACAGATGAACGGCATCGACAACGAACTGGAGCAGGACGCCTACTACGCTTCGATCAGGACGCCGGCGCTCTATCATCAGCCCATTGACGTGACGCTGGCTGTTCGTTTGCAAGACTCCAGCGGCGGGTTTCACTATATTCGCATGCCGTGGAAGTTTTCATCAGGGTTTACGTGGCCCTCGATAGGGAAGCTGGATATCGACGACGCGGTGCTGGGATGGGTGGCCCAGCAAACCGAAGACATCTTGTTGTGTCCGAAGTTCTACGGGACGTCCGTCGGACAATAAAAAAAAAGCCCGGGGCGCCCCGGGCTTTTTGTTTGCAGCGGTTAGTGGAAGATGTTCTGGCTTGGTCCCGTCACCATGAAGAACAGCATCGGGATCGAGAGCATCGTATTGACGCGCGAGGCTAGAAAGGCTGCCCGTCTGGCTTTGTTTTTCTCCTCGTCGGTCGCCGGAACCAGGCCCAGCAATTTCTTTTGGTTGGGCCAGATGATACCCCACACGTTAATGAGCATAATGGTGCCGAGCCACGCGCCTATACCGATCGGAGCATAGGCTCCCTGTAATCCGAGCGCAGCGAATATCCCGTTCATACCGTTGTACGTGTAGCTTCCCAGCAGTGCTGCGCCGAGCAGCCACGTCGCTACCGCACCCCAGCGAAAGTAGAGCAGCGCGCGCGGCATGATGTACTTGCTGATAGGTCCGGCTTCGCCTGCGGCCGTGGCTTCTTTGACCGCCGCGGCGTTGACAAAGTTGAAGAAGTAGAGCAGACCGATCCACATGATCCCGGCCAATACGTGCAGCCACTTGAAAATTGGTTCTTGCCATTCCATTTATGCACTCACTCCCGCGGCGTGTTTCACGATCGTTTCCGCAACCCAATATAAAACAGCGGTTAGGATCACCCCGCAGATGATCGTGCCCCACAACGAGTCCAACGGATTTTTCACTCCAGGTATCCTCCTATTTCGGCGGCGGTGGGGCCGAACGGCCCAGTGCAACGGCGGCGCTGCCGTCGTTGATTTCCCAAATGGCGATGGCGGCTTCGCTTCGCGTTACCGGTTTCTTCGGCGAGAGGGCTTTGAGCGTGCCCCAGATTCGCGCAATGTTCCTAGTCGTGCGGACCGATTCGTCCTCGTGAATGGCCGACATATATTGCGGATTGATCTTATCCACATCGCTGTAGTTATCGAGGTACATCTTCATATCGGGCTCGGCCGTGATGTTCCCGCCTTCATCGACCGGCGCCTTAATGGCGAGCAGCTCCTCGCGCGTGAGAACGCGATTGGGCGCAAAATGCTTCTTATCGATGCCGATGACGTAGCCGGCGTTGGCTAAACCTTGAATGTATTGGAAGTCGGGGTTGTTGACCGGCACGTCGGCGAAAAGCGGAGGACCTGTTTTGGCAAGGCGGATTTGCTTGCTGACCGCGTCTTTAAAGTAGATGTTGTTCCCCTTGACGAGCCAGCGCACGAACTGCGCGCGCGTGATCGGCGCATTGGGTTTGAATGCGCCGCTGGTGGAATCCAAAATGCCGAGTGCGGCTTCATCTTGAATCTGCTGCTGTCCGAAGTCGCCGCTAATGTCGGTGAACGATACTTGCCGGACCGGGACCGCCGGCGTTGCGGTCGGCGCAGGACTGCCGGCCATTGTCGGGCTCGCGGCCACGACGACCGATGCCGCCGGGCTGGGCGCCGGCGAAGCCGTCGCCGAGGAAGATCCGTTGCCGCCCGAACAGGCCGCCAGCAGGGAACCGCCGAGCGCAAATGCCACAACTGCCGGGAGGCGTCTCATGAATATGTTGCTTACAGTAGGTTTTAGACGGGTCCTTTCGCTGCTTTTGCTGGTGGTGGCGTTCGCTTTGGTCCGGCCCGCGCCCGGCGCCGCGGCGACTCCGTGTGCCGGCGCCGATCCGGCCATCGTGTCGGCGCGCGTACAAAGCCCGAACTCGGATGGCCGCGTCAATCGCTACACGCTGGCCATTCGCGTTGTAAATCTGGGCCGCGCGAATCAGCCGTCAAACGTTTTGCAGTCAGTGGAGATTTACCAGAACGATATCAAACGCGACACAAAAGGTTTGCCGCCGCTTCGTCCGGGTCAAGCCTATACGTTCACGTATGTCTTCCAGCGGTCGGTTGACGCGGGTCAAGGCACATCGACTCTGGCGCTCAAGCTCGTCATGCGCCAGCCATCACCGCCGGGAAAACAAGACTGCAACGCAGATAACGATAGCTACTCGGTAACGTTCTGAGTTCTTCGGCGCGGCGTTTTCTGACGGGAATCGCCGCGCTCTATTTTTCAGGCTGCGCGAGCTCGGCGCCCACTCCGCCGGCCGTTCCGGGCCTCTCGCCGGCAGTGCAGCAAGCCGAAGCGCAGTCGGTCATGGCCACTTCGCAACTCATCATCGCGCTTTCGGCCGGCGCCGGTCCGGGAACGCTCGAGGGCGTTGTCTTCGGCGGACCTACGATGACGCCGGCCTGCACGGCGCCGGTGATGAATCCGCCTCCGCTTCCGAGCGGACATTACGTTGAGATTGGCTACGTTTCACCGGCTCCGCCGCCGCCGGTGCGCGGCGTGCCGTCCGCGCTTTTTACCATCTCGACATTTTACGATTCGGCATGCGCGCATCCGCTGCACGCCTACTCTTTCCTCATCGTAAAAGGTTCGCCGACTACGCTGAGCGCGACCGGCAGCGAAACGGCGTACACTGCAACCGGAGCGGTCACCGGCTATCGCACGTACGACATTTCGGACGTCTTGACGGGAATCGCATCGAATTACGTATTGCGAACAACAACCGCGCCCGGACTTCCGCCGGCAGCGCCGACGTCGTCCTTCGGATTAGCCTGCCTTTACACGGCGGGCAGCGCGGAGAATTGCGGATACGCGGCCGTGCAAAACACGAGCTCGCTCGGCATTCCGCTCGCGCTCAACATGAACTATACCGGACTCAATCCGCCCGGAGTCAGCACGCCCAGCCATGGCACCGTCGGAATGCAGGCATCTACGGGAGCGGCGGGCTTGATGGGCTTCGTTTTGGGATCAATACCGGGCACCTGGACGATCACCGGCGGAACGCAAATTGCAAATGACACCGGCACCTACAGTTTTACCGTTGATACGAACGGCGACATCCTCGCGTCGTCCACGAGCCTGAACGATCCGGGAAACGACGCGGCTCCGGCGTTCACCGAAGATTCGGCCGGCAATTTCAATGGATTGGTTCGGCAAATCAGCACAGGTACAGTTCCGTCACTCTTCACAACCGACAATGCCGGCAACGGAACGATCATTTACACGGGCGCGCCCGCGGCGCCGGTCACCGGGTTTTTGCTGCAGTAACGAGATACGCGATTTGTGGAGATTGGGGGGACTCGAACCCCCGGCCGCTTACATGCGAAGCACAAAAGACGAATCAAGCCGAACAAAATAGGACGACGAAAGCTGCGAGTGATATGGGGCGGTGCCCGATCTCGTTCGGGCGTGTTCTGGCCGATTCGGACTAAATTGGCGGAACAATGGCGGAGTAAACAGCCCGCGGGACGCAGGTGCTTGCGCTATAAAAAGACGTTTCCGCTCGCGACATTCGTCAGCGTTTCATAATAGTATGGCGGCGGCCCCGCAGAGTATCCGGGTGGATTGAGTTTCCCGCCCGGCGCGCATTCCGAACAGCCATCGCACGTGAGCGTGCGCTGCTCTGTGGGATTGATGAGAATGGGCGTCGCGCAGTTTGTTGTTTTGGGACTGGTCCACACCGAGTTTTGGTGATAGAACGTGTCGAAGCCCACTGCGCACGCGTTCGCGGTACAGTTCGTGTACGCCACGCCGATCGCCGGCTGGGCGAAGATCGGTCGCGGATCGGGCGCCCAGCCGAAGCCCGTACCATTTCCTTTACCGTTGACGACGACGTTCGTCGCCGTGCAGTTGTCAAAGCCGATCGTCAGCCCCCACGCGCTGAATCCGGTCGCCTGCAAGTCTTGCGGGTTGGTCGCAATGATGTTGCTTGCCGAAGAATCCTTCACTGTGATGCCGACCCCATAGACCTCGACGCCCGTCGCCTTCGCGCCCGTGTTATACGGCGGCGGCCCGTCGACGATGGTGTCCGCGGTAAATCTCTCGACGCTAACCAGGCCGTCCAGAAACACCGAGATGCCATGCACGTCATCACAACTCCCGGTCAAATTTGACGCAGAGCAATCGGAGTAGTTCAGGCTCAAACAGAGGATGGGACAGAATCCGAGCACCGTGTGTCCCGACCCTTTGATGTTGCCGCCGAATTGCGTTTGCAGATTCTGCGCTGTGCAATTGCTCGTGTTCACATTGACCGATTTGATGCTGCTGAAGCCTATCACGGCACCATCGAGGTTCTCGAGCAACGTGGTTTGGCAATTGCTCACGCTGGCGCCTATCGTCTTGAGCAGAAAGATGCCCGCCGACGAATCCGCTTTCACCGTCATGTCCGTAACGCTGCAGTACGTGATTGCCACGTTGAGCGACTCGCTGACGAAGATGCCCGCCGGCGTTAGCAGGTCGATACTCAAATTCTGTATGCTCACCCCGGTGACGGTAACGTGCGAAATGTCCAGACCGCAGACGCCATCGGCGAAGATGCCATACTCGGTGGTATTGGCAATGGTCCCGCCAAAAATGTTGACGTCCTCGAGCGCCGCGTTGGCGGGAGTTCCTACAAAAATGCCGGTGGTCTGCCAGGAAATGTCCGGCACGGATGCCGTCAGCGTGTAGCCGCCCAAGTTCAGCGTCACATCGCTGCTGACAATCGTAACCGCCGACGAGAGCGTGGCAGCGGGCGTCCACGTAAGGTCGCCGGCGAACGTGTACGTTCCGGGCGAGCGAATGACGATGCCCGAGGGCGGAATGCTCCTAATGACGTTGCTGATCTGCAGCTGTTGGGCGGACTGCTCGAAGTATCCCGCGTCGTTACCTTTGAGCTTGTCAGACGAATCGTAAAGCGCTGCGAGCCTTGCTTTGTCCAATCTGTTGAAAGCCGGATCGGAAAAAATTTGATTGACGTCGGGCAATGTCGCTGAGGTGGCACCGCACAGCGAGGGGCCGGACGGTGGGGATGTATTCGTGCTGCCCCCACAGGCCGCTAGCGCGCCGGTGGCTAGAATTCCGCCAAGGAGTTCCGCCCGCGTGAGATATTCTGGTCGGGTGCGCATCCATGATGTCATCGGTCTTTTTTAGGGTTTGCCTTTGGCTTTTTCTTTTTCACCGGACTCAAAATGGGCGGACAACGGTAGCCATCGGACACCCTTGCAGGTGTCATTGGTTCGGCCCTTTTGAGCTCGGCCACGTTCTGCCAGTTGGAAATCCAAATCTGGCGCCATCGAAGTGAGCGACGTGCTATAATGGCACGCTCGGGTTTCGTAGACACGGAGTTTATGCAGCCTGATTCTTTGAGAATAACGCCTTTTCTACAGAGGTGGAAGATGCTGTGTTTCCGCCACGCGTTTCCGTCGCTTATGCTCGTCGCCTTCGTCGTTGGGGCAGGCTGCGGAGGCCGAAATGCGGGACCGGCATTGCCGGCCGTCACGCCCACGCCGGTCATCGGAGCAACTACGGTCGATGTCGGTACATCCTCCGCATTCGTCAATTTGGGTGATGGTGGCGGTAATTCGGCCGGGTTCACATTTCCGCAAGCGTCGATCGGTGGATCGGCGCATATGACGATCTCGATGAGTTCGACACTCCCCGGTGACGCCTTCGCCCCGATGTCGCGTAGCCGGCAACTTGCACCCACGAAGCCGGCGGACTTCGGCGGCACTCTTACGGTCGTCGACTACATCACCGTCGTTGTCGACAACGCCATCGGGATATCGAGTTCACCCTCGATCACGTTCTCTTTGGGTGGATCGACGTCGATCGGGCCAGGTCTGAATACGTATCTTCTGATGTGGGATCCGGCGACGGCCGCGCAGCAAGGGTGGATAGTACTCGGCGGGCCAGGGACGGTGAGCGGTGCTTCGCGCAACCAAGTTGCATTTACCTCAAGACAAAGCGGCCAGGCGTTCAACGCGGGCACACAATACATTTATGCGCTCGTAACGACCACTCAGGTGGCTGCAACCGCGGCGCCTCAACCGGCTCCTTCTATTTTGCCGACACCCGCGTATTGTGCGGCTTACGCCAATCCCTCGCCAAATCCGAGCGGAGCAACCATATACATCACGGACGACTCGCAGCTGAACGTGCCCTTAATCGTGTACGTCGTTAGCAAAGACACAACCATCCGGTGGCTCGATGCCAATCAAAACTTCACGTCGTCCGTTCCGGTACCGCTGCCGGCAGCCTGTTTTTCGACGACCTTGAATTCTTCATCGAAGGTCAAGCTCGTAACCCCTGATGGCATGCCGGGCGGGCGCTGGTATTTCGTCTATGCGACTCCTGTTCCGGGTCACCCGGAACAGGTGCCGAACCCGATGGCTTCAGCACTCGATGCGGGGCCGGGTTTTTCGTACGGTAGAGCGCCGTATCCGTATGACTTCGTCGAGGGTGGCACGAAGAACGACTCTGCCCTCATCATCGATACAACGCAAGTGGATGCGCTCGGCTTGCCAATGGATCTGAGCACGCAGCCGGCGAGCGCGCCGCTTCCCATACGGCCGGCATGTGGCAGCACAACCTTAGTTGTCGGAGTATCCTCCTGCAACTTTGCAAACATTTTTAGAGACATGAGCGCAGACCCCGTGTACGGGAAGCTCGTGATCGCGCAGCCCTTTAACGGCACGAACTACGACTTACGCATTCTCAACCCACAGCAGGCTGAGGGCGTAAGCGCCTTTGAATGGAATGTGCTCGGCGACGCTTCAGCGCTACCCGCGCCAATTCCGGCCCCCTGCACCGGGCCCACAACATATGGCTATTTGAGTTGCATCATGTCGTCATATGCGACGACGCCGCGCATGTATTCAACGAACCTGACGGTGGTTGCAGGTGCCAAGGGCAGTGGCGATATCTACTGCGTTAGTTCTGACAATAACTCAAACTTTATCATGACCGATGTGGGACCCGGCCCGGGCGTGGCCGCTCCTGTCCCGTCGTCGCCGCCAATGTGCAACGCCGGCTACACACCGGCGCCAAGCAGGCCGGGAGCGCCGGTAAATCCATTTAAGATGCCTGTACAGGAGTTCTTGTACGGCATTCCGCCGGCCAACGATGGTGGTGGCGGCTGTAAACTGGCGCTTCTCCTTAGCCAGCCATGGGGGCTCGCCAACGTGGACAACAACGGGATTGCTGGTATTCCGCAAACTGACCACATCTTCCACACAAGTGATGCGTTTGCGTTATGGAAGGCGATGAACGCAGAACTCGTATACGGAACCGGTCTCTCGACCCAAGAGCATCCCGTCGGATACTACTATTCGTCAGCGGGAAATAAGTTTATGCCGCCATCATTTTCGCCGCTGTTTGCGGATCCGATGTTCGACACGTACGCCGTGATTCTACACAAATATTTTGATAACAATCGTTCTTACGCATTAGCGTTCGACGATTTCTTCGATCTTGCGACAACGCTACACTATAGCTACAGCCACGCGATTTCGGTTCGTATCAATCCGATTCCCGTAGCGGCTGCGCCGTCGAGCCCGAATCCGGTAGCGTCACCGGACCCTAACCCCTGTCCTGCCATACCAATGAACGTTGGTGGTTTCTAGCATGCCGGTATCGGGAAGGGGCTCCGTAAACGCCGGCATTTCGAGAGTCACGTTTCGGCCACTCAAGCATAAAGGTCACTGCGGACACATACGCACATTTGCGAGCGACTTCGGTCGGCTCTGAACCGGCCAAGCTCAGCGAGAAGACTTTCGCAAAAATGGCGTACCAAATGGCGGACTCGAAGGTCGTTGTGCTCGCCGATAAGCAGAAAACCCGCCGCGCTAAGCGCAAAACGGGCTTCCAAATGGTGGAGATGGGGGGACTCGAACCCCCGACCCTTACATGCGAAGAACAAAAGACGGATCCTGCCGAACAAAACAGGACGGCGAAAGCAGCGAGTGACGAGCGGCGGTGCCTGATCTCGTTTGCGCCCGTTCTGGACGATGCGGACCAAATTGGCGGAACAATGGCGGAGTATTGGGGCTGCGTATACGGGAGGTGAGCATATGCGGAATATAGCGTTGCGGATCGGCTTGGGATGCATCGTCTATTTGGGTACTGTGGCCGCGCTGCCGGCTCTGTCGCCAGGCTCCGTTTCGTCGATAGAAATATACTCAACGTTTCAGGGCTTGCCGCTGCCGCCAGGTCAGCCCGATGGGCCCGAAGACCGTGACGATTTGATGATCGCGCGAAGTCACGGAAAATTCATGATTGACGGTCACGTCGTTCCGGACGAGAGAATTAGCGCGCTGATTTCGGCGATTTCTCGAACACCCCGATCTGTTCCACTGCATGAGGATTTCGGAATCAGGAGCGATTGGCTCAACGCAACCGCCGATAATGCTTTCTTACAAGCAGTTTACAGTGGGCGCAGTCCTGGCGGCAACGGCTTTTTTAGCGCCGCGCAGCGAAAGATGTACATCGCATCCTACAAAGATATGCACATTGTTTCGGCCAGCTTAGGCCGCTATTACGCCGGCAATTTTGCGATTGCCGATGACGATCATGAGGTGCTGGTTACTCTCAAGTTGTCTGGTGGCAGCACCGCTACGGTCCACTCGGATAGCAAAGCAATGCTCATGCTGCCTTGGGTCATAACGCGGGCGGGTATATCTCGAACGACGTTTGATCCGGCCGTTTCGGATGCGATTTTCTCGTTCTTGACGCCAAACGATCCGAATTACACGGTTCTCTCCCGAAGTATATTTTTGGAGGAGATTCCGTTGCTCGTCGCAGACGAGATCTCGGCGGATTGGAATAAGGTTCCAAAGTACAACGTAAAACCGCTAATTTCCGCATTAGAGAGACGATACAATGTCCACGTAAGCCCTAACTATAATCCGATCGCTTCTGGATCGCTGGTCTGGGACACAGCGTTGTGGTGGGATGACTCCCCTCCAAATGTTGGTGCTAATGTGCGTCTGCCCATCGTCAACAACGCGATCCTCAACACACAAGCAATACCGACGGCTCGGAATTTTATGTTTGTCGCTACGCAGCTTCCTTGGGTTCAGCGGGTCCTGAAGGCCAATCCTAACTTTAAGCTGGAGGTCGAGCTGCAGAACGAAGACACGGTTTCCATGACACCCGGTGAGCAGCAGACATTTTTGTCGAATCTCAGAGAATTGGGGAAAAATGACCTGGCAACAGCTGTGGCACCCGATATGCAGAAGGCCTTCGAGATTATAATCGACCAAGGGAATGAATTCTCGGTTTGGATAGTGTTTCCCAATCGCGATGCGATATTGTGGACTTACAACCCGGACAAGCCCGACGCTCCCATCCTCGATCTGCCGCTGAGCGCTTTTCAACCAAAGGAATGCGCAAACAACAATCCGTGCAGCGGCCTGCTGCGAAAACCAGATGGCACGATGGTTCCGTGAAAGGATGAACAAGCGGAACCATGCTTGATATTTTGTGGAGATGGGGGGACTCGAACCCCCGACCCCTTACATGCGAAGCAAGTGCTCTACCAGCTGAGCTACATCCCCACGATTTACAGTAAGCGGCAGCGCGGCTGATTATACGGCCGCGCGGAAGGCCCTGTCAAAAGAGACCTCAAGAATGATTCTGCAAATCATTCGCAAATTAGGCTCAGATGCGAACCACGTATTCCACGAAGCCACGGGAGCAGGTCTCGGCCGTGCTCCGGCGCGAGAAGCGCTACCTTTCCGCGGCTGAAATCCACGCGATTCTGCGTAAATCCCGCACCAGCGTATCGCTCTCCACGGTTTACCGGACCCTCGATCTCCTCGCCGGCAAGGGCGAAGCGAGCGCGCGGGTCGATGAGCGCGGCGAGACGACATTCGTCGTCTGCGACCGATCGCATCACCATCACGCCGTCTGCAACACCTGCGGCAAAGTCGAAGACGTTTCGTGCGAAGCAATCGAGAGCGTTGCGAATGCATTGCGCTCCCACCACGGTTTCAAACTCGCCGACCACGAGATGGAGTTTTTCGGCACCTGCGGAGCGTGCGGATGAAAATTTGCGTGGTCTTTGCGTTTGCCGCTTTAGGGTTGATTTCGTGCGGCCCCTCGACAGGCTCGGGGTCCTTCGACAAGCTCACGATGACACAGGGGGCTCACCATGACAAGATTGCGGTCGTCACAACGTTTTCGACGCTGAACTCATTTGTCGAAGCCGTCGGCGGATCGTATGTGACCGTGCATAACCTCGTCCCGATCGGCGCGTCGCCGGAGACCTACCAGCCGACGCCGCAAGATGTCGCAACCCTGGCCGACGCGCAGTTGCTCGTCGAGAACGGGACCGGTATCGAAGTGTGGCTGCAGCACACGATCTCGACGGCGAGCAATCCCAATTTGCGAATCCTCATCCTCTCGGACGGTTTGAAGCACATCGATCATAACCCGCATCTTTGGATGGATCCGGTACTCGCAAGTTTGTACGCCGGCAAAGTTGCGCGCGCGCTCAGTTTAATGGACCCGTCACACGCTGCCGGCTATCGGCGCAACGCAGCGGTTTATCAGCAGAAGCTCGTAGCTTTGCAAGATGAGATCGCGAAATCGATTGCGACGGTTCCGCCCCAGCGCCGCACGATGATCGTCTTTCATAACGCTTGGCAGTACTATAACGACCGGTTCGGCATCCGGACGGTCGGCGTTATCGAAGTCTCGCCGGGACAAGAGCCCAATCCGTCATACATCGCGAGCCTTGTTGACCTGGCGCGCAAGTATAACGTGCGCGCGGTCTTTTCCGAACCCGAATACAGCCCGAAGATCGCGCAAGCGCTAGCCAAAAGTGCCGGCATAAAAACCGTCAGCGATCTGTACGACGACTCGATCGCCAACAACGCGCGCGTCCACGACTACATCAGCATGTTGCGTTACGACACGGGCGTGATCGTGAAAGCCCTGAAGTGAGCGACGCCATCGTCGTATCGAACTTGGTGGTTCGATATGAGAACGTACTGGCACTCGACGGAGCTAGCCTGACCGCAAGCTCCGGTGAAGCGCTCGGAATCGTCGGCCCGAACGGTTCCGGAAAATCGACGCTGCTCAAAACGATTGCGGGATTGCTGCCGGCGGCATCCGGAAGCGTCTGCGTGCTGGGCAAAGAACCGCGCGAATTGCCGCCGGGCACGATCGCCTACGTGCCGCAGATCGAAGCCGTCGATTGGAGTTTTCCGGCAACGGTGTGGGATGTAGTTGCCATGGGCCGTTTTCCACGGCTCGGTTTGTTCCGGCGCTTCGGAAATGAAGATCGCAAAGCCGTGCAGCGCGCGCTCGCGCAACTGCGCATGGAAGATCTCGCCGGCCGCCACATTTCCGCGCTTTCGGGCGGACAGCAGCAACGCGCGTTCGTGGCGCGCGCGATCGCGCAAGAACCCCGCGTGCTGCTGCTCGATGAGCCGACGACGGGCGTCGACGACCAAACTGAAGAGTCGCTGCGTGAAGTCGTGCGCGAACTCGTCGCGGCCGGCCTCCCGGTTCTCATGGCGACGCACGATCTCGATCGCGCCAACGAATGGTTCGATCGCCTGGTCGTTATCGATCGGCGCGTCATCGCTATCGGAACGCCCGACGAAGTCGCAAAAAGCGGCGCATACGCCGGAATTCGCGAGCATACGCATACGCACGGACATATGCGTACGGATCGATGATCGAACATTTGATCGCGCCGTTTCACTACGCGTTCATGCAGCGCGCTTTCTTGACGGCGGTCCTCGTCGGCATCTTGTGCGCGACGATGGGGACCTACGTCATTTTGCGAAAGCTGGCGTTCATCGGCGACGGCATCGCGCATGCGTCGTTCGCCGGCATCGTGATCGCCTATCTGCGCGGAACGAATTTTTATCTGGGAGCGGGAGTCGTGGCCGTGATCACGGCACTGGGCATTGGGTTCGTGCATCGCCGCGGGCGCATCTCGCTCGATACGACCATAGGCGTCCTCTTCACGGGCGCTTTTGCGCTTGGCATTTTTCTGATGAGCCGCCAGCGGACGTACTCCGTTGACCTGCAAAGTTTTTTATTCGGCGATATTCTTTCGGTCGGCCCGCAGGACGTGATCATGATCGTGGCGCTCGCGCTCGTCGTGGGCATCGTGACGACGCTGCTTTTTCGCTCGCTGCTCTACACCTCGTTCGATCCGGTCGTCGCTCAAGCCAGCGGCATGAATGCCAACGCCATCGAGTACGTGCTGCTGGTGCTGGTCGCGCTCACAATCATCATCTCACTGCAAGCCGTCGGCATCATTTTGGTGGCGGCGTTGCTGGTGACGCCCGCGGCAGCCGCTTACCAGTTGACGAACCGCTTCGCGCCGATGATGGCGCTCTCGGCGTTTTTCGGAGCGCTCTGCGCGGTAGGCGGCCTCTATTTGTCGTATTATCTAGCCAGCGCGAGCGGCGCCACGATCGTGCTGGTCGCTACGGTGCTCTTTTTTGCCGCGGTCGGCGGCAAGCAAGTCCGGCTCGCTATCGCGCGGCGAACGTAAACGGCGCCGTGTACACCGAGCTGCCGTCGTTGAACTGCAGCCACATCTTGTAGAGACCTTTGGAGAGCGGCGGCGCGACCAGCGCGTATTCGCAACAGATGCCGCGTGCGTTCGCGCCGTCAATATGCGCGTAGGTGAGTGATGACGTGTTGACGAGAATCGCGCGGACCCACGCGACGTGATAGGGCGCGGCCACGCCGGGCGAATGCGCATCGCGGTTGATGTCGACAGTGATCGACTGCTTACGCATAGCACGCAGGCGCGTCTGATCGAGAAAAACCACGTAGGGTCCGGTTCGCACGCGAGTCGACGGACCCCGCACCGTCGTCGTCAGATTGTGAGTCGCGGTTCCGGACTGCAATACGAAACGGAAAACCTGCTCGGGAAGTCCGGCCGGCTGCGAGGAGACGTAGGCATAGTACCGGTGGCCGCGTTCGAGCCGCACCGGAAGCCTGAATGTGCCGCTTTGCGACGGCAACGGATGCAGGTGACCGAACGTTTGAAAATCGTCGCGCACGACGACGACATGCATCATCTCGCCTTCGGTTAGCGCATACCGCTTCAGCGGCGAGTTCGAATGCAGCGGGTACTGCGCCAGCGCCAGCGTTTGCGTACCCAAGGAGCCCTCGGTGAGGGAAAGGCGCGAGGTGATTTTTGCCTGACCCTGCGCTTGCGCGTACTGTCCGGTCTCCGTTACAACCGCCGCGCGCGCAACGTACAAGGTGAGCGCGCACAGCGCGCCGGCGACTACTCCGCGGATCGCACGACCTTCCATGTTTCCTTTCCAACAGGTTCCAAAAAACCGGCAGCGGTCAGAGCGCCTAGCGCCTCGGTCAGCGCCGCCCGCTCGTTCTTATTGGGCATACCCGCCCAACGCATCGCCGTCTCACCTAACTGTATTTCTGCGCCCTCCGCGAGGAGCTCGCGAAGGAAGCTCGCCGGCAATTTGACGCGTTCCATGCGGCGCGCGACCGGCTCGAGGGCGGCTTCGAACTCCGATTCAGGCATGCGTGGAGGCGTACGCGCCGTAGGCGGCCTTCACCCCGTCCGGCAGCGTTTGAAACCACGAACTTTCGCGGGCGATGGACGGGGGAGGCGCGAGCGCCTGCCGGTTTTCCGCCGCAAACGCTTTGAGCACGCCCGCGACCGGTTTTTCCGACCCATCGTCGCGAATGAGGCCGAAGTTCAGCTCGTGCGGCGCCCGATCGAAGGGCGGTGTTCCGCGCAGCGATTTGGCATAGTCGGCCCAGCACCACCAGAACGCACCCAGCGCGCCGCAGCGATGCAGGCGGTCGAGCACTCCGTAAGCGTAACGCGCCATTTCGTCTTCATTCAAACACGCAAACGCGCTGCCGGCCGCAGAGCCGTCCCTCGGACAGCCCGGGTTGCCGAACTCGTTGAACAGTACGGCCTTGCCTGAAAGCGACTGCATGAGCTGGCACAGGAACGGTACGACGTTCGGGTCGGTGCGGCTGCGCGCGAAATCGGCATAAACCGAATAGCCGTGCATCACCGCGCAGACCAGCGGTTTGCAAAAAGCATCGAAGCGAAAGTTGCGATCTTGGATGAGGTCTTCGGAATGGTTTCCCGCGGTCACACCGGCGTCAGACGTTTCAATTAAGTCGCCCGTCAGCCGCGCGCTCCATTCGCCGGCGGCTTGCGGCGATGACGGAATGCGCAAGTTGCTGAACTCATTGCCGAGATCCCACATCAGCAGTGCCGGATGATTGCGGTAACGCGCACCGATCGTTCTTGCCAGCACGCGTGACGCTTCAAAGATCGGACCCGAGTAAATATCGCCGGCTCCCCACGGCAGCTCGCGTCCTGCGCTCAGCGTGCGAAAGCGTCCGGCGGGACGTGAGCGCTCGAGCGTCCACTCGGGCAGCCAGTTCACGCCGCTCATGTGCCCGGTGAAGAGACTGGGCATCGCGCGCAAGCGCGCGTTTGCCAGCGCATCCATCAGCGCGTCGAGCCGCTCGAGCATCTGGTGGTCGACCCGGTCGGGCGCGGGCTGAAATTCATCCCAGCCGATGAAGAAGCGCACGACGTCCAAACCCAACCCGCGAATGCGCGCGAAATCTTCCCGCAGCTCGCCCAGATCGAACCGGCGCCACATATACATTGCGCTGCGGCGGGGCCAATAGTTGATGCCGAGCACGAATTCAGCCACGCGTCGTCTTTCTCCAAAAAACGCGAGGGCGCTCTTGGAGGCGGGGAGAAGGCCGCCGCGTGGCTGATTCGCAAGCGCCTTTGGTCGGGATCATTATGGGAAGTTCGTCAGATCTCGAAACGATGGCCGACGCGCGCGACACGCTGCAAGACCTGGAAATTCCGTTCGAACTCAAAGTCGTTTCCGCGCACCGCACTCCCGATGAAATGTACGCTTACGCCGAAGGCGCCGAACGGCGCGGCGTGCGCGTGATCATCGCAGGTGCGGGCGGAGCCGCGCATTTGCCCGGCATGACCGCCGCCAAGACGCTGCTGCCCGTGATCGGCGTGCCCGTTCATTCAAAGGTTCTCGGCGGAATGGATTCGCTGCTTTCGATCGCGCAGATGCCCAAAGGCGTGCCCGTTGCCGCGATGGCGATCGGCAACGCCACCAATGCAGCACTGCTGGCGGCGCGCATTCTCGCGCTAAACGACGCCAAACTCAAAACGCGATTGGAAGAGTTCGTGCGGCGCATGCACGATTCGGTCGTTTCCACCAAGCTGTGATCCGCACCATCGGCGTTATCGGCGGCGGCCAGCTCGGCCGCATGTTTGCGCTCGACGCCAAACGGATGGGATACGACGTCATCGCGCTCGATCCGCAGCCGCGTTCGCCATGCGGACAGGTTGCCGACGAGCAGATCGTCGCCCAATACGATGATTTCGACGCCATCGAGCGGCTTGGAGCGCACACCGACGTGGTGACCTACGAGTTTGAAAACATCGCGATAGAATCGATCCGCCGGCTGGAAGAGCGCGGGTATTCCGTTTCGCCGAGCAGCCTTGTCCTGCAGATCACTCAGGATCGTATCGCCGAAAAAACATTTGCGCGCGATAGCGGCGCGCCGGTGGCGGACTTCGCGGAGGTTTCGTCGGTTGGCGACGTGCGTGCAGCCGGCGAACGCATCGGGTATCCCGCCGTTCTCAAAACGGTGAGCGGTGGATATGACGGCAAGGGCCAATGGCGCGTGAGCGATGAGCGCGGCGCGCTCGCCGCGTTGGAAGAAGCCGGCGGTGCGCGCTTGATATTCGAGCGGTTCGTTCCGTTCGAACGCGAAATCAGCGTCATCTGCGCGCGGAGCGCCAAGGGTGAAATCGTGTCCTATCCGCCCGCGGAAAACGAGCACGATGCCGGCATCCTCTCGCTTTCACTTGTGCCGGCGCGCGTCTCACCGGAGATCGCCGGCAACGCCCGCGAGATTACCGAGCGGCTCGCAGCGGCATTGGAGATCGTGGGAAGCTTTTGCGTCGAGTTTTTTGTCACCGGCGGAAATCTGCTGGTGAACGAAATCGCGCCGCGCCCGCACAACAGCGGCCATTACACGATCGACGCGACGCGCTGTTCCCAATACGAGCAGCACGTGCGCGCCATTTGCGGATTGCCGCTTTCCCCGCCGGAGCTGATGCGCAACGCGATCATGGTGAATATATTAGGTACGGGAACCGGAAACACGCTCGAAGGCATCGACCAATTGCTGAAGGATCCGTCGATCGTGCTGCACGTTTACGGCAAGCGCCACGCGCCTAACCGCCGCAAGATGGGGCACTTTACGATGCTGTTGGACGGTCCGGTGACCGACCGCGAGATCGCGCGCGCCCGCGAAGCGCGAGCGCTCTTGCGTTGGACCGACTCAGCCGACGAAACTGCTCAGGTTACGGTCTAGCACTATGATTGCTATATTGATGAGCTCTATCGTGGGGATCTGGAGTTGTACTGACGCACAAGAACCGCACATACGGTTCCAGTTTGCGTTCTCTTCGACCAATGCGGGGAGCATGGCAGAGATCCTTGGCAAGCCGACGCCGGTTCGATTCCGTTACTGGATTCGACAAAATTACTTATACCAGTATTTTAGCGACGGCGGCGTATCCCAAAGCCCGATTCGGTTGCGCAATAGCGTTCTAAAGATCTTCCAGAGTGCATATTGGCACGAGAATCGCTGGATGCCGATCCCTGACCCCTCGGCGTTCACATGCAGTCGAGCTGGATCATGAGCGGTGCGGCGCACCGGTGATCGGCATAGGATTGGTGGCTGACGTTAGCTCGACTTAAGCGGCAGTAGCGGCTGAGTTTTTGGCTTGGGCGGAATATCCGTGAAAGCCATTGGTCTGTCCCACCAGTCGTGTTCGCGCCAGCGCAACTGCTCGGGCGCCGGCGCCGGCGGGAGTTTTTGCTCCAGCGCGGCCGCGTAAGCGTCCGAATACCGGTCGACCATCCGCTCGACCGTAAACTGCTCCTCAACGCGAGCGCGACAGGCCTTGCGATCCAGCGACGCGAGTTGCGAAACCTTCTGCACGGCCTGCTCGACGTTGTCGCATAAAAACCCGGTAGCGCCGTCCACGACGATTTCGGGAACGGATCCCAAGCGCGAACCGAGCACCGGCGTTCCGCACGCCATGGCTTCCACCAGCGTCAAACCGAATCGCTCCGGGCGCGTATTCATGTGCACGAGCGCGAGTGCGTTGCTTAGCAGCTCGTTGCGCGCCTCGCGCTGCACTTCGCCCAGAAACTGAATCTGTTCGCCGTCGATGTGCGGTTCGATCTCGTCGTGAAAGTACCGCTCGTCCTGGGGAATCGCCGCCATCTTCAACTGCTTCCCGGTGCGCTTGGCGATCTCGATCGCGAGGTGCGCGCCTTTTTCGGGATGGAAGCGGCCGAGAAAGACCAGATACTCGCCGGGTTTTTCTTTGAAGCTAAACCCGGACGGATCGATCCCGTTGTACGTCGTCGCTAAATAGCTTAGGCCCGGATCGCGATCGGCGTCGCTGATCGAGCAGAAGAAGCTGCGCCACGCGCACGCGTAGTATGCGGCCAGAATCTGCGGACTCGAGAAGCCGTGAATCGTCGTGAGCAGCGGCGGCGCTTTCGTGCCGAGCGCGTACGTCATCGGTTTCCAGTCGAGATTGTTGTGAATGAGATCGAAATCGGCAGCGCGCTCGAAGAGCCGTCCCACGTGCAGCGCCGAAAAAACCTCGCCGTTCAGATGCGGATCTTCGCCGATCCCGCAAGGCACGACCGACTCGAGCTTCCCTTCGAACGCGGAGTTGCCGGTCGCGAAGAGCGTAACGTCGGCGCCACGGCGGCGCATGCCGTCGGCGATATTGAAAGCCACTTGCTCCCACGGCCCGTATCCGGGCGGCGGCGTGGGCCACGTGATCGGCGCGAGAACCGCGACGCGGAGTCCGGAAAGATTCATGCGCCGGCGCTGACGCCGGCTTTAAATACTGCGCGCGGAGCGCGCAGCGTCGTCAGGTCTTTTCCGGCGTCGCGATCCAGCAAGAGCAGATCGGCGGGCTCGCCGGCTGCGAGCACGCCTCGGTGCAGACCGATCAGCTCGGCGGCTGTTGCCGTCGCCGCATGCAGCGCTTCCTGTGCGGACATGCCGAGCAGTTTCTGCATGAGGATCACTTCTTCGGCGTAGGCGTCGTGGTAGTTGAACGGCGTTCCGGCGTCCGAACCGCCCGCGATCTTCACGCCCGCTTCGAAAGCACGGCGAATATTTTTCAGCATGTGCTCGCTGACTTCACGCGCTTTGCGCACGACGTACTCAGGCTGGCCGCCTTTTTCGGCATGTTCGACGATGCAGGTCGGCGCGGTCAGCGTCGGCACGAGATACGCTCCGGTGCTTGCGAAGAGTTGAAGCGCTTCATCGTCGAGCATATGCCCGTGCTCGATCGAATCGACTCCGGCGCGCAGCGCATCCTTTATACCCTGCGTTCCAATAGCGTGCGCGGCGACGCGCATCTGATGACGGTGCGCCTCTTCGCAGGCGGCGCGCATCTCCTCTTCGAGCAGCTGCGCTAAGCCGGGGACCGCGCCTTTGGTCAGCACGCCGCCCGTCGCGATCAGTTTGATGCAATCGGCGCCGGCCTTGCGCTGTTCGCGCACGGCCTTGCGCGCGTCCCACGGGCCGTCAACTTCGCGGCCCATGAACCATCCGTGGCCGCCGGTCATGCATAAGATGAAGCCGGCCGCCGAAATGCGCGGACCCGCCATGCGTCCTTCGTTGACCGCGTCACGAATGCGGATCGCGATCGCTTCGGATCCACCGGGCTCGCGAATGGTCGTCACTCCCGCGCGCAGCGCTTTCTGCGCGTTTTCGACCGCGCGCAGCATACGCTCGAGCGGCGGCATCGCCTGAATCGCCGACATCGGATCGGGTTCGCCGCTCATCTCCAAATGCGCGTGCGCGTTGACGAGCCCCGGTGTAACACACGCCGCTTCGTGGTCGCATTTGCCGCCGGCTTCGCGCAGCTCGCGCACGATGCCGTCTTCGATCAGAAGATCGACATTTTTTCGCGGCTCATCGAGCGAGCCGTCGTAAAGCATTCCCGCACGGATAATCATGGTGCAACCGATCTTTCTAGGGCTTGAAACGCCTTGCTCGTGAGCTCGTGCCCGAGCACGCCGGCGATAAAACGCGAAGCCGCGCGCACCTTATCGAGACTGACGCCGGTTTCGATGCCCATGCCGTGCAGCATGTACAGGAGATCTTCGGTTCCAAGATTGCCGGTTGCGCCCGGCGCGTACGGACAGCCGCCGAGTCCGCCGCTGCTTGAGTCGAAAATCGCGATGCCATGCTGCAGCGCCGCGTAAACGTTCGCGAGCGCTGTGCCGCGCGTGTCGTGGAAGTGGAAGGCGACCTTATCGATGTCGCACTCCCGCAGCAGCAGCGGAACGAGTTCGTCAACCTGGCTCGGAACGCCGACGCCGATCGTGTCGCCGATTGAGACTTCGTCGCAACCCAAATCGAACAGCCTGCGCGTGACGTCGAGCACCGCAGAGGGCAGAATCTTGTCGCCGAACGGCGAGCCGAACGCGGTCGAGACATATCCGCGCACCCAGAACGCGTTTTCTCGTGCGTTGCGCACGACGTCGCGGAACGTTTCGATCGACTCGTCGATCGTCATGTTGATATTCCGTTTGGTAAACTCTTCCGACGCCGCGGTAAAAACCGCAATTGCATTCGCGCCGGCTTTCTTTGCGCGTTCCAGCCCGCGCACGTTCGGCGTGAGCACGGGGTAACGCACGCCCGGCTTTTTGTGTATCCGCGAAAAAACGTCGGCGGCGTCGGCGAGTTGCGGAATGGCTTTGGGGCTCACGAACGACGTCGCTTCGATCAGCGTTAGGCCCGTTTCGCTCAAGAGATCGATGTAGCGCACTTTGTCGTCTGTCGAAACGACCGCGTGTTCGTTCTGGAGGCCGTCGCGCGCGCCCATCTCGCAGACGCGTACAAATTGGGGGATACTCATTTCCAGCTGGGCGGACGGCGCTCGAGAAATGCGCGCAAACCTTCTTGCCCTTCGTCCGAGACGCGCTGCGCGGCGGTTGCCGCAGCGGTCAGCTCGAGCGTTTGGTCGTAAGGCGTTTCGCGCACGCGGGGGATCAGCTGCTTCACTGCGGCGATCGCTTTGGGGCCTGCGCTCAACACCTCGTTCACGACGCGTTCGATAGCGACGTCCAGCGTATCGGAAACGACGACCTCGTGCACCAGCCCGATTGCTTGCGCGCGTTTCGCATCGAAGCGCTCGCCGGTCAGAAAGAGCGCGCGTGCGTGCGACGCGCCGATTTTTGCAAGCACGAACGGCGAGATGACCGCCGGAATGATTCCGAGCTTGACCTCGGTAAATCCGAAAACCGCATCGGACGCAGCGATTGCGATGTCGCAAACCGCAACCAGGCCCGCACCGCCGCCGAGCGCCGCCCCATGAATCTTTGCAATGACCGGCTTCGGACACGCGTCGATCGCGCGAAACATCGCCGAAAGCGCGCGCGCGCTCGCGACGTTTTCTTCGTGCGTGAGATCGAGCGATTCGCGCATCATCGCCACATCGGCGCCTCCGCAGAACGCCTTCCCGTCGCCCGAGAGCACGATCATCCGCACGCCCGGATCGGCCGACAAGCGTTCGAAGGTGGAACGCAGCTGCTCGATCAAATCGCTATCCAATGCGTTGCGAACTTCGGGCCGGTTCAGACGGACGTGCGCGACCGGGCCGCCGGCGTCGCGGCGAAGGACTTCGGACATGCACATCCGCTTCTCGCTCTCATCCGTCGCGGCCTCGCCTGCGTTAGTATCATAAGGCATGGAAACGGGAAAAACGGTCTACCGGCATTCGGGCGTGACGCGATTGACGCACTGGCTTTTTTTTATCGCGTTTCTGGCCCTAGTAAGCAGCGGTCTGCAGATCTTTAACGCGGCGCCCTACCTGGACGCGTCGGATAAAACCGACCCGGCGCGGCGCGTCCTGCAAATTTACGCGCCCTCGGATAACGTCGGGGCGACCGTGATTTTCGGCCATGTTTTCACGACGACGGGGTGGCTGGGCTGGACCGACGATGGGATGGGCGCAAAGACCGGACGCGCCTTTCCGGGCTGGATCACGATTCCGTCGTACCAAGATCTCGCCGATGGCCGAACCTGGCATCTCTTTTTTGCTTGGGTCATGGTGTTTTGCGGGTTAGCATATCTGGTCTGGGGATTCGCGCGGCACGATCTGCGCGAGCTCGTTCTGCGGCCGTCGGACGTTCCCAAGCTGTTGCCCATGCAGCTCTATTACTTGCGCTTGCGCAAAGAGCCGCCGTTTCACGGAAAATACAATCCGCTGCAAAAACTCGCGTATTCGCTCGTGCTTTTCGTTTTTGCTCCGCTCATCGTCCTGAGCGGCTTAGCGCTTTCGCCCAGCTTTGACGCGACATTTCCCTGGGTGACCGTCATGTTCGGCGGCCGTCAGTTCGCGCGCTTATGGCATTTCGTGCTGATGCTTGCGCTCTGCGGCTTTTTCGCGATGCACGTGATACTCGTGGCCACTACGGGCCTGCGCAATCACCTCGTCTCCATGATCACCGGGCGCTACAAACTCGGCGCGCACGATGGAGTGGGCGTATGAAGCGCAAACTCTTTCTCGCGACGAGCCTTTCCGCGGCGCTGACCGGATGCGGCGTGGCCGGAACCAAACTCACCGAGAACGACGGAGTACGCTCCATTCTGGGTGCGGGCGAAACCCTCGATTTGGCACTGATTGGCACTCACGGTTTGGCGCGCGAATATTCTGCGGGCGACATTTCCCGGGAGTTTCCGATTAACTCGTTTGATACGCCCGCTGACGCAGCATACGCTCATCTGGTCCGCAACGCTTACGCTTCATTTCGTTTGGCCGTCGACGGCATGGTCGAGCGGCCGCTTTCGCTTTCGCTCGTGCAGCTGAATGCGATGCCGCAAACCACCCAAATTACGCGTCATGACTGCGTGGAAGGCTGGAGCGCGATCGCGCAGTGGAGCGGCGTCGCGCTTCGCGATGTTCTCGCAGCGGCAAGGCCGCGCAGCGGAGCGGGTTTCGTCGTTTTTCACACGTTTGACCGTGACGCCAACGGCGTCCCCTACTATGAAAGCCTCGACTTTTCGCAAGCGCTGCATCCGCAAACGCTGCTGGCGCTGCGACAGAACGGCGCACCGATCGCTCCCAATCGCGGCGCACCGGTCCGCCTGAAGATCCCGACTCAGCTGGGTTACAAGAGCGCGAAATGGGTGCGCCACATTGCCGTGGTTCCATCGCTCGCTCACCTCTTCGCCGGCAAGGGCGGCTATTGGGAAGACCAGGGCTACCAATGGTATGCCGGTATCTAATGTTGCCTTAAGGGAGCACTCGAACGGTTGGTTGAACCCGGCCGGTCTACTCTCGGAAGGAGTCGTTTTTGATGAAGCTAGTTCTCACCGGGCTTTCTTTGGTGTTGCTGGCCGGCTGCGCGAGCGCGAGCGCCGCGATGCAGGCGCCCAAATATACTAATCCGCCGCCGGGGAGGGTCGTGCAAGACGTGGTCTCTTATCTTTCCGGCGAGGCCATGAACTCAAAGTGGCACGTTGTTTCCAGCCGAGTCGCCGTTGGCAGACAAAACGGCAAACAGCCGGCGTATCAATGGTACATCTCCGTCTATGCGCCGGCCGCCAACGGATGGACTCTGGCCTATCGTACGCCGGGCGCCGGCACGACGTTGCTTTCGAAAGTTACGAAGGCGCGCGGGGCGCAGCTCTACTTTCCGGTGCAGTCGGTCAAGATCGTCGGCACGGGAGAGCTCGAGCAGGCGGGCATACAGGATGCGGTCGTTCAAGTGCACGAGTTCGCCGCCGACTGCGGCGGTTCAACCGTGGCAGTCTTCGGCGCCGGCTCGTCTATGAAACCGCGCGTGCGCACAGCCGTCCAAAACGGCTGCGATCTGCAGGCGTCACTTGTCAAGTACGGCCAGATGCAAGCCGTGCAGCTCACCGGCCCATACTACGGTCCGAAAGCGGCGATGTGCTGCCCCACCAAACCAAAAGCCACTGCGAAACTGACGAACTCGGGAACGATCCGCGGTTGGAGCGTCACCCCGAACTACTTCAAAATAGATAACAGCGTCCACTAGCCCGGGTCTTCCCCGACGTTCATGCGCGGCGCACCGCGCGGATATGTGGAGGGGTGTTCACGCATGAATTCAGTGCAAATCGCGGCCAGATATTCGAAAAACTCCCACACCGCCGGATCTCGTGTCCTGCGCAGGCGAATCATCGGCAGAAGTTGATTCCACGAACCGGCGACGACGCCGCACCAAAGACTGCATGCGATGGTACGGTCGATGATGCCAAAACGAACGAACGCGCCCATGGATTCAAAAAAATTCGCCACGTTCACCGCCGGGCGTAGTTCGGGCGGCGTGGTGGGCTCGGATTGAAATTTTCGCCGCAGCTCGGCATCCTGTAACAGTGCCGGCAGCTCGACCGTGATAAAGCGCCGGGCAACCTGAAATTCATCGGACTCGAGTTTTTCACGGCATTCGGTGAGCGCCACGATTTGATTGCCGCCGCGCATGTGGCGCAGTTGCAGCAATGCTGCGATTGCCGACGCGGCGATCACGACGAATGTTCCGAGCGTTCCGAACGCCGTCAGCCACTCAGGAGACACGCGATGATTCATCCTTCCGGTCGATCGTCCAGGGCTCCGGAAGCGGCATGCGTTCCAAATCCTTTGGATATGTGCCGTCGCGGTGTTCGGCAGTCCAGTGCCGCGAAATCACGGCGAGATATTCGAAGTGTTCGAAGAGGTTTGGGTCGACGGCCGCGCGCCGGTTCGCGATGAAAGCCGATAGCACGGTCCAGTTTCGAATCACGACGTAACCCCAAAGATCGCAAGCTATTCGGCGGTCGATGAATCCGTGGCGCACGGCGGCGCCCGTGGTCTCGAAGAAATTTGCAACCGTGCGAGCTTGTTCCAGTTCGGGCGATAGCGGCCCGGGGTTCGCGATCAGGGCTCGGATACGGGGCTCCTCCAGCAGCCGGGGAAGCTCGTGCGCAGTCCATCGGAGAGCTTGCCGAAAATCCGTTGATTCCATCGTTTCACGTATTTCCGTGAGCGCCGCAATTTGATTGCCGCTGCGCATGTGGCGCAGTTGCATTAATGCGGCCATTGCTGAAGCGGCGATGACGACGAACGTACCGAGCGTTCCGAACGCGGTCAGCCACTCAGGCGTCATTGCGGTTTCCGATCAAATCCATGAGCGAATTGTCCTGCGGCATGCGCCTTTTGCTCGCAGGGAAGTTGCCGCCGGGATGCGCTCGCAAGTAGTCGTCAGAAAGTACGGCCATGTACTCGAAATTTTCCCAAAGCGCCGGCACGCCGATCTTTTGCCGCACATAGGTAATGACGGGCGCAAGTGCCGTCCAATTGCGCACGACACTCCAGCACCAAAAATCGCACGCGAGCTCCTGGTCGATAATCCCCTTCTTGACGAACATCCCCATGCTTTCAAAAAAATTGGCGACCGTTCCGATCTGCTTATACTCACCGGGGAAGGGAATCTGGGAAATTTTCGCGCGCTCGGCCGGATCATTCAGGCGCTTGGGCAGCTCGAACGAGACGAAATTCTGAGCTTCTCCGAATTCCGGCGACTCGAGCGTTTCACGGCATTCGGTCAGCGCGACGATTTGGTTGCTACCGCGCATGTGGCGCAGTTGGAAGAGTGCCGCCGCCGCCGACGCCGCGATGACGACGAACGTGCCGAGCGTTCCGATCGCAGTCAGCCACTCAGGAGACATCGCTACATCCTAAAGATGCCGAAGCGCGTTTCGGCGAGCGGGGCATTAGCGCTGGCTTCCAATCCCATTGCGAGCACCTTGCGCGTCTGGAGCGGATCGATAATGCCGTCGTCCCACAATCGCGCAGTCGAATAGTACGGGCTGCCTTCGTGCTCGTATTTGGCGAGGATCGGTTCTTCGATCTTCGCTTTTTCATCCGCGGTGATGTCGCCCTTGACCGTCGAGAGCACGCTTGCGGCTTGCTGGCCGCCCATCACGGAAATTCTTGCGTTGGGCCACATCCACAGTTGCCGGGGCGAGTAGGCGCGTCCGCACATGCCGTAGTTGCCGGCGCCGAAACTGCCGCCGATGATGATGGTGAACTTCGGCACTTCCGCGCACGCAACGGCCATGACGAGTTTGGCGCCGTCCTTGGCGATGCCGCGGTTCTCGTACTCCCGGCCGACCATAAAACCGGTAATGTTCTGCAAGAACAACAAGGGTGTGCCGCGCTGCACGCACAGCTCGATGAAATGCGCGCCTTTGAACGAGCTTTCGCTGAACAGAATGCCGTTGTTGGCAAGGATGCCGATGGGGTGGCCCTCGATGCGTGCAAAACCGGTGACAAGCGTTTTCCCGTAGCGTGCTTTGAACTCGTGAAAATCCGACCCGTCGACCAAACGCGCGATCACCTCGCGCACGTCGTATCCGATGCGGTTGTCCGACGGCACCACGCCGTAGAGTTCCTTGGGATCATACTTCGGCGGCTCGGGTTTGGATGCGTCCCACTGCCGCGGGAGTTCGCGGTGAAGATTTGCCACGATCGAGCGCACGATCGCGAGCGCGTGCGGATCATCTTCGGCAAAATGATCGGCAACGCCCGATAACCGTGTGTGCACGTCGGCTCCGCCGAGATCTTCGGCCGTGACGATCTCGCCGGTCGCGGCTTTGACCAACGGGGGACCGCCCAGAAAGATCGTGCCGTTGTCTTTGACGATCACCGTTTCGTCCGACATCGCGGGCACGTAGGCGCCGCCCGCGGTACAAGAACCCATCACCGCCGCAATCTGCGGAATGCGTTTACCCGACATGCGGGCCTGGTTGTAGAAGATCCGTCCGAAGTGATCGCGATCGGGGAAGACTTCCGCTTGCAGCGGCAAGAACGCGCCGCCCGAATCCACGAGATAAATGCATGGCAAATGGTTTTGCTCGGCAATTTCCTGCGCGCGCAAGTGTTTCTTGACGGTCATCGGGTAGTACGTGCCGCCCTTGACGGTCGCATCGTTGGCAACGATCACGCAATGCAGGCCTTCGACGATGCCGATACCAGTGACGATTCCGGCTGCGGGCGCATCGCCGCCGTACATTTCATAAGCGGCCAGCGGCGAGAGCTCCATGAAAAACGATCCCGGATCGATGAGCGCATCGACGCGTTCACGCGCGGTCAGTTTATTGCGCTTGCGGTGCCGCTCGGTAGACTCCGCGCCGCCCCCGCCGCGCGCCGAAGCGAGCGCCTCGCGCAGCTGGGCAGTCAAGCGCGTCATGTTTTCGAAATTGCGTTTATACGTGTCGGTCTGAAGATTCAGCCGGGTCTGCAGGACAGCCATGCGAGCGCGCTTTCGTTAAACGCGGATTAACCCCGTTTCCAAGCAACCTTTAACCCCGTCGCGGCGTTCATCCGCTACAATGTGGGAGATATGGCTACCGCGTTAACGCCCCGCACCGACGTCGCCGGCATTTACCGTCCGGCGGGTCAACTCGACGCCGCGACCGCGCTGGCTCCTTATAAGGGAGCGTGGAACTCCCGTTTGGCGGCGCATCTTCTGCGCCGCGCCGGATTCGGCTCCTCGCCAGATGAGGCGGCCAAATACGGAAGCATGGACGTCCACGCCGCCGTCGATGCGCTGATCAATTTTCCGCCTACCGATAGCTTGCCCGCGCCCGGCGATTTGTACGATCCGCGCACCGCGCTGATGCAGTACGTGCAGCAGGGCATGCGGCCGGCCACACTCGACGACATGACCAAGCGCAAGATCGGCCAAGACGTGCGTCAGCACGAGCGGCAGTCGATCATTGCGCTGCAGCGCTGGTGGCTCAACCGCATGCTCGCGACGCCCGCGCCGCTGCAAGAGAAGATGGCGCTGTACTTTCACGGACACTTCACGTCGGCGGCAATTCAAAAAGGCGTTTCGCCGGGCATGGTCTACAATCAGAACCAACTTTTCCGCACCAACGCACTCGGCAACCTGCGCGAATTGACGTGGCAAGTCTCGATCGATCCGGCGATGATGATCTATCTGGACAACGCGCGCAGCGATCCGCAGCATCCTAATGAAAACTACGCGCGCGAGCTGATGGAGCTCTTTACGCTCGGCGTCGGCAACTATACCGAACAGGACGTGCGCGAATCGGCGCGCGCATGGACAGGGTGGGTGCTCCGGCCTCGCGTTGGCGACGTGCAGTTCGTTGCGTCCCGTCACGACCAGGGGAGCAAGACATTCCTCGGACAGACCGGCAACTGGGGCGGCCGCGACATCGTGGACATCATCTTCAAGCAGCCTGCCAGCGCGACGTTCTTTGCCAATAGTTTGCTGAACTTCTTCGTCTACAACGGCCCCGAGGCTCAACTCGTCGATGCGGTCGCCAAACTGATCCGCAAGAACGACTTCAATATCAAGCCGGTCATGTCGACGCTATTGCGCAGCAATGTCTTCTATTCGAGCCGCGCTTACCGCGCGCTGGTCAAGAGTCCGGTAGAATTCGCGATCGGCACCTACAAAACACTGGGCGCAAAACAAGTGGACGACAGCGCGCAGCGCGCGCTGGTGCAGATGGGACAGATTCTGTTCTACCCGCCCAACGTTGCGGGCTGGCCGGGCGGCGCGAACTGGCTGACCAGCCAAACCGTTATCGCGCGGGAAAACTTCCTGGCTTCGATCGTCAATTCGCCCATGATGGACGGCGTGGACTGGATGCAGAAGATGCCGCTCAAGGCGTCGCAGGCGGCGAAAGATCTGGTCGCCACCGTTCTGCACGGCGACGCGTCCGAGCAAGGCGTCGCGCAACTGACCGATTATCTCAACGGCGCCGGTACGTCGGCGCTCGGCATGCTCTCGGGCGAGAACTATCCCGAACGCATTCGCGGAGCCGCGTATTTAACGATGGCGATGCCGGCTTACCAGTTGAACTGAGGGGAACGATGAAACGCAAAAACTTTTTGGCCGGAACGCTCAGCGGGCTTGCAGTCGTCGCGAATACCCAGCACGTTTTCGCCCAGGCCCTCTCGCAGAGTCCGCTGCCCGGACTGCCGGGCGCCGCGAACCGCTGCCTGGTGCTGATCAATCTGCAAGGCGGAAACGACGGGCTGAACTGCGTCGTGCCTTTTGCAAACCCGCAATACTATCAGCTGCGTCCGACGATCGGCGTATCGCGCAACGACGTGCTGTCCATCAATGATAAGGTCGGCTTCAATCCGACGATGCGTTCGTTCAAATCGATGTACGACAAGGGCATGATCGCGGTCGTGCAGAGTGTGGGTTATCCCAACCCCGACCATTCGCATTTCCGTTCGACAGAAATTTGGCAGACGGCCGCGCCGGACAAATACGAACACACCGGCTGGCTCGGCCGCTACTTGGATCAGGCCAACCTTCCCAAGGACAACCTCTTCAACGGCGTGGCGCTCGCACAGGTGCTTCCGGAAGTTATGGTTGCCGGAAAGACCGACGTGCCCGCCATCGCGCAGATCAACGGCTATGGATTGATCAGCGACCGCAACAACTCGGCAAGCACGACCTACACCAAACTGGTCACCGACAACCGGCTGCCGTTTAGTTCGCCCTATCTCGCGCACGTCGCCGAGATCGAAGATCATGCGCAGAAGGGCTCGCAAGAGCTTCCGAAGTTGATCGCCGGCTACAAATCGGCCGGCGCATACCCGGCGACGCCGCTCGGCCGCAGCTTAGCGCTGGCCGCGCAGATCGTGGGCAGCAACTTGGGAACACGCGTGCTCTACGTTCAGCACGGCTCTTTTGACACGCACGTCGGCCAGAAAGCGACGCAAGACCGTTTGCTTGGAGAGTTTTCCGACGCGATCAAAGCGTTCTACGACGATTTGGGCGCGCACGGCAACGACAACCGCGTGCTGACCATGACGTTCTCGGAATTTGGACGGCGCACGGCGGAGAACGCGAGCCGCGGAACCGATCACGGCGAAGCGTCTCCGCTCTTTCTGATCGGCGGCGGCGTCAAAGGCGGAATGTACGGCGCCTATCCGGATCTCTCCGATACGAACATGGGCAACCTCAAGTTCGATACGGATTTCCGCAGCGTCTACGCCACCGTGCTCGAGCGGTGGCTCGGACGCCCATCGGCGCCGATTCTGCAGGGGCAGTTCCCGACGATCGCAGCGCTCGGCTAACTCCCGAATGGCATAGCCACCCCGCGGCGAACCCGCCCCGGAGTGATCGAGATTCTTTTCCTGGGTACCGGCGGCGCACGCTTCGTCGTAGCGCGCCAGATTCGCGCGTCCGGCGGCATGTGGATGCGCTTTGGAAAGACGCAGATTCACGTCGATCCGGGCCCGGGTGCGCTCGTGCGCGCTTTGTCGCATGTTCCGCCGTGCAATCCGCGCGAGCTGGAAGCGATCGTCCTCTCACACAAACACCTCGACCATTCCAACGACGTCAACGTGATGATCGAAGCGATGACGTCGGGTGGTTTCAAGCGCCGCGGCATCGTACTGGCGCCGAGTGACGCGCTCGAAGGCGAGCACGTCGTGCTCCCCTATGCGCAGAAATTCGTCGAGCGGGTCGAAGTGTTGCGCGAGAGTCACGGTCCCTATGCTATCGGCGACGTGGAGCTCTTTACGTCGATTCGCCACCTGCATGCGGTCGAAACGTTCGGAATGCATTTCCGTTACGAAGGCCGTACCATTTCGTACTTACCGTGCGGAAAATTCTTCGAAGGCTTGATTGACGATTATCGCGCGCACTCGCCCGACGTGCTGATCGTCAACGTGCTCCGCTTCCGCGATTCCATGGACGTCGATCACTTGACCTTCGATCAGGCGCGCGAAGTGTTGAAGGGGGTGCGCCCGCGCGTTGCCGTCTTGCAGCACTTCGGAACCAAGATGCTCGAGCAGGATCCGCCGAAGCTGGCGCGTGCGCTCGAGCGGGAATTAGGCTTACGCGTCATCGCCGCCCACGACGGAATGTTGCTTGAGGCCGACACGGAATTGGCCGCGCTTGCCGGTTGAGATCTCGCGCGTCGAAGCTCGCGACGTCGAAGCGTTTCTGCGCCGGAATGAGCGCGAAGCACTCAAGACGCTCTTCAATTTTAGCGTGGTGTGGCACGAACAGCGTCACGATTTTGCGGCGCTCGACGGCGAAGACGTCGTCGGCATCGCCACGATCCGCATCGCGGCATCGCTGGCGCACGTCGAACAGGTTATCGTTCTGCCCGGGCGCAGGCTCGCCGGCGCCGGCCGGTCGCTGCTCGATCGCGCGGCTGAGGTCGCAAACTACTACAACTGCCACAAAATGAGCGCGATGGTTCCTTACCGCAGCTCCGCTCAGCAATTCTTGGAACGCTGCGGTTACAAAGAAGAGGCGGTTTTACCGCAACACACGTTTAAGCTCGACGTAGCTGCAATGCGGAAGTTTTTGCTGTAAGTTTTTAGTGAATGCGGCCGGGGCGCGGTCTGGGCAGAGGGCGCCGCTGCGCAAATCCGGCGAGCGGGCGCCACTCGGCCGGCAGCCGCTGCTGCGAGCGCAGCGTTCCGCTGTACAGGAAGATCGCTCCGTGCGAAGAGCTCGCCGTCACCACGGCGCGGCCGCTGCCAATCTGCGCATCGGTCTGTCCGGAGCGCACGCCGGAGCCGCCGACGATCGAATAGATTCTTCCCACCGAACTGTGCGCGCCGACTTGTGCGTCGCGGCTGATGCCCAGCGCTACGCTGCCGTACTCGGTTTCAAAGCGCGCCAGCCCGGGCTGAAATGCTCCGCCGTCGTAGATGATGGTTCCGGTGACGCTCGAGACTTGAATTTGGCGGGCGTTGCAATTTTCGAAGACGATGTTTCCGGCCGCGGTGCGTGCGCGGATGCGTTCGAATTGCGAATCGAAGACCATGAGCGGCCCGCGCGCAACTTGCGCGAAACCCGTGCCCGAAACGTTGCGCAGACGCAAGGGGCCGTTATGGAGCAGCAGTGTAAACGTACCGTGATAATCTTGCACGTCGATGCCGCCGCGTTGTACGCTCGCAAGTACGAGCGCCGTCCCGGCCGGCAGCATGATCATGACGTCGGCGTCGAGCGCTTGCACGAAGATGCCCTGGTGCGGTCCGGCTGGAAGCGGCGTCAGCGCGAACTCTTCCTGAGGAAGTGTAATCTGTCCGGCGCTATCGAAGATCGAGGTCGCAAAGATAGGAATGCTTCCGGTGAGTGCGCGCGCGACCGCGTCGGGTTTGAAGTTACGCGCACTGACGGGCTGCAGCGAAGTAACCTGTACGTCACTTCTGTTCCAGGTGCGAATCGTCAGGGTTCCGCTGCGCATCATGACGCGGACGACCGGCGCATCGCCCGCGGGCAAAACGACGGGGGTCTGCGCTTGCGCGGTGCGGCCGGCGCTCGCAAGAGCGCACATGAAAACGAGGAGCACGGCTCCTCGTCCCCGGAGACGATTCATCACCCTATCATTGTACGAGCTGCGCCGTTTGAAACATGAGAATATTATGAGATGCGCGGAAACGTCGCTCGAAACAGCGCGCCGCCGCCCGTCCGCCCGAGCGCTTCAACGCTTCCGTCGTGCACTCGCGCAATCGAACGGACGATGGCCAGCCCCAACCCCGTTCCCGGCACGACGCGGCTGCGCGATTTATCCGCGCGGTAGAAACGATCGAAAACCAGCGCGATCTCGCGCGGATCGATGCCTGGCCCAGTGTCTTCAACGTCGATGACGGCTTGGTTGCCCTCCGAGTAGACGCGGACGTCAATGTGGCCCTTTTCCGTAAATTTGATCGCGTTGTCGATCAGGTTGCTGAAGAGCTGCCGGATGAGCGAAGCATCGCCGAGCACGACCGGCTGATCCTGCGCGTCAAACGATAACTCCAGACCTTTTTCCTGGGCGCGGGGGCGCGCTGCCCCGACCGCCTCGGCGCCCGACGCACTTAACGAGACGGGCTCCTTGGGGATCGCCTCCCCGGAATCGGCTCGCGCAAGCGTGAGCATGCCGGCAACCATGCCGGCAAGCGAAGCGCTTTCTTTGGCGATCGTTTCCAAACTCTCGCGGCGGATGTTTTCGTCGCGGTCGCCCCAGCGGGCCAGCATTTGCGCGTTTGCGTTGATCGACGTCAGCGGCGTTTTCAGTTCATGCGACGCGTCGGAAATGAACTGCCGTTCGCGCGCGAACGATTCTTCTAAACGCGCGAGCAGATCGTCGAAGGTGGCCGCGAGTCTTCCGACTTCGTCGCTGCGATTTTTCCAGCGCAGCCGGCGGTTGAGGCGGTCCGAACCAATCTCCCGCATCGCGAGCGCGAGCTGATTGATGGGATTGGTTGCCTGCGCCGCGAGCACCAGCGAAAGTGCGACGACCGCCAGCACGGTCGCGATCAGAATTCCGGCAATGGCTTGTCGCGTTTCACCGAACGCGCGGTTGAGTTGATCGAGCGGCTCGCCGACACGGGCGACCAGCGCGATGCGGCCGCTCACCAAAAGCTCGTTTTGGATCAGAAAAGGCGTACCGTGCAGGTCGGCGTTTTGTAGTGCGGCCGGTTTGGCTAGCGTGAGTTTGGGAATCGGCGGGAATTCGCTGGTTCCCAGATTGAAGCTCTTGGAAAGCACGTGTCCGGCCGCGTCGTCGATTTCGATGAACGTGCCGGCCGACGCCCAGCGCGCGAGATTATCGGCGTTCTCCAACACTAACAGCGAGTCGCCGCTGGTATCTTGAATCGAGAATTGATCGGGCGGCGGCAGCGCGACGCGCTTGATGTCCTGCATCGTCAGGGCTAAGTGCCCTTGCGCTTGGCCGTAGAGAATTTGCTCGAAGCGCAGCGAGATGATCAGCCCGAGAGCGAGGATAGCGGCGACCAGGAGCAGGGCGTACCAGGCGGCGATCCGCCACCTCAGCGAGTGCACTAGTCTTTGATCGTGTATCCGACTCCGCGCACGGTCGTGATGAGTTTGTCGTCGAAGCCGTCGTCGATTTTTCCGCGCAGGTAGCGAATGTACACGTCGATCAGGTTCGAGTCGCCCAGAAAATCGCTTCCCCAAACGCCGTTGAAGAGCTCGTCGCGCGAGTGAACCTTGTTGCGGTGCAGCAAGAGGTACTCTAGCAGCGCGTACTCTTTGGCCGTCAAATTGACGGGTACTCCGCCGCGCTGCACTTCGTGGCGGTCGCGATCCATGAGTAGGTTCCGGTAGGCGATGACGTTGCTGGCGGGCTGTTTGTCGCGCAGGCGCGCGCGGATGCGCGCCAGTAGTTCCTCGGTTGAAAACGGTTTGATCATGTAATCGTCGGCGCCCATGTCCAGTCCGGCGACGCGTTCGGGAACGCGATCCTTGGCTGTCAGCATGATAATCGGCACGCGGCTCTTGGCGCGAACGCGCCGGCAGACTTCCAGTCCGTCCATTTTTGGGAGCATGAGATCGAGCACGACCAGGTCGGGTTCTTTGAGGGCGCGCTCCAAACCCGAAAGTCCGTCTTGCGCGCTTTCGACTTCGTAGCCTTCGTGTTCGAGCTCCAATTGCAGGACGCGGCTAATCGCCGTATCGTCCTCGATCACTAAAACGCGAAACGGTTTGTTAACGGCGCACCGCCGGCTTGGAACGCGCGATCGGCGGAGTCAGATGCGAGAGCCAAACTGAAGCCGCGCCGCCAACCGCGATCCACAGCACGGCTGACGGCTGTGAAACGACGTACAGGATGGCCGCGCCGATCGTGTCGAGCGCAGCGATGATCGGTGCCGGACCCTCGCGCAAGACGAGCACAACGAGCCAAGCGATCGCGGCCAGACATCCGCCTATCAGCCAAGCTTCCCACGGTTTGACCGCGGGGAGCGCGTGGCGATGATAGACCGTGCGCGCGAGGATCGACGCGCGCATCCCCGCCGGAGTCTCCTCCAAGGGAAGATTGAAAAGGGCGCGTTCCAGATCGTTTTCGCTGTAGTTCATTCTTGTGCTCCCGTTGCGGTTTCGTTCAGCATTCGCCGCAACTGTTCTTTTGCGCGGAACAGGTGGGTCTTCACCGTTCCGATCGGTATTTCCAGGACTTGCGCGATCTCGTCGTACTGCCTGCTCTGCAGGTGGTAAAGCGTGATCACGCTGCGGTACTTTTCCGGCAGCCGCGCGATCGCCGCGCGCAGCCGGAGGGCCTCGTCACCCGCGATGGCTGCCTGTTCCGGCCCGGCCCCCGGGTCGGCCCGGTCGGGAAGTTCCTCACTGGAGTAACGTTTGCGGCGGCCCAACCGGTCGCAACAGGCGTGGTAGGTAATCGAAAATATCCAGGTCGAGAACTTCGCGCCGGGGCGGAACGTCCTCAGGCTGCGGAAGGCTTTGAAAAAGGCCTCCTGGGCCACGTCGCGCGCCTCCTCGGAGTCGTGCAGCGTGCGGTAGGCCAGGTGGTAGACGGCGCGGTCGTACCGCTCCACGAGCGTGCCGAAGGCTTCGCCGCGGCCGGCCAGGGTTTCGGCTACGAGGGTTTGGTCGTCGACCGTGGTCGCCGTATCGATGAAAGGGACCTCCAGGACGGCTGCAGCCACGCTCGTCATACGCGCGCGCGCGAAGCATTGTTTCGGCTGCCCTGAAACACTCCCCCGGGCCCCCGCGTACTTGGGTCAGAATGCGCTACTCAAGAACCGGCGTCATCGCCGTCCTCATCGCCGCCGAACTTTTCATCGCCAGCGTGATCGTCGTCTCGGCCGGCGGCCTCAAGACGTTTTCGGGCGCCGCGAGCGGGCACGACATCGCGTTCGAGCCTTATTCCTTACCGGCGGTCGACGCGGGATCTCAACCACACGTCGTCATCGACGATCCCGACTCACGCGTCACGATCACGCCTTCCAACGACGGCAAGATTCACGTCTCCGATTCGACGCGGATCGCCGGGTGGGGTTGGGGATCGCGGCCGCAGCGGGTCCAGGTGCACCAAACGTCCGACGGCGTGCTGATCGCGCGGCCGTCTACGCCCGGGCGCATCGTCATATTCGGTTTCGAATCCAGCGGCACCGACGTCGCGCTTCCCCCCAACGCAACGGTCGAGATCCGGAACTCTTCGGGCGCCATGCTCAGCGATCTCACCGGCACGATCAGCGCGCACTCCGATGACGGGCACATCACCGCTACGAACGTACAAAGCGGCGACGTTTCGCTGCATACTTCGGATGGACGGATCGTGCTCACGAGCGTGAACGCGGACAAGCTCGACGCCACCACGCTGGACGGGTCGATCCACGTTTCCGATCTGCGCGTACGCAACGGTTCGCTGCATACGTCGGACGGTTCAATTACGATCGGATTAGCCGACGCCGGCGACGTAACGGTGCGCGCGCGCACACTCGACGGCAGCGTTCGCATTAACGGCATGCGTCAAGATGACTCGGCGCCGGTCGACTACAAACTTGGAACCGGCGCGGGCTCGCTGGACGTCGCCACGCAAGACGGCAGCATTCGCGTCACCACGAACGGAGCCAACTAAATGTCACATACCTCAGATAATTTTGTCGCACTTATCGCAATTCTGGTCATCTTCGGAATGCCGACGGCTTGGGGCATTGCGTCCCGGTGGTGGTCGCATCAAGAGCGTCTGGAGATGATTAAACGCGGAATGACGCCGCCGCCCCCGCCGCCGGATCCGCGTGCCGCGCGGCGAGCCGAACGCGCCGGTTACGATCCGTTCGCCTACTCTCGCACGAGCGCGCCGCCGTACGGCCCGCCGGATCAGTCGCCGCAATACGCCGACCGCGTGCTGCGCAAAGGCGTAAATATTGCGATGATTGGCTTGGCGCTGGTTATCGGTTTATCGTTCATCCGCCCGGGGACGCCCGGTCCGTGGCTGCTGGGCGGATTGATTCCGCTCTTCGTGGGATTAGCGCAGATTATTCTGGCGCTGATGTCGGGCGCTCACTTCGGAGTCTTTACCTTCCAAGGGCCGCCGGTCGGGCCGCACACCATGGCGCCGCCGCAGCCTCCGCCACCGCCCTATCAAGAAGGGCCATATGGCTGGCGTCCGGGCTCGACGACCGAATTGGAGCCGCCTGTCGGACCGCCCGACGTGCGGCCGTAAGTAGGACCGAAAAGAAAGAAGAACCGCCGGCAAGCCGGCGGTTCTTTTTAAGTAAGCAAGCGCGAGCTTTACTTACAAGAGACCAGGGCGATAGCCCATCCAGCCGCAGTTCTCGTCCGGACGAGGTAACCGTCAGACGTCCGGTCGTAAACCTGGTAGCCCGCTCTTAGCGCGTCGGCTAGCGATTTGAAGACCATGAGACCTGCCATTTCCTGGACCCTCCTTTCTTTTTCCGTTCTATACCCTATAACGGCTTTTGTCGCAAGTAGGTTCAGTCAAACGTCGCAGCTTTAGATTAAATATTTTGTATCGGGAGTATGTCCGGATGGTTGCGAGAATGAAAAATTCGATGCATCCGGGGTCGTCCGTTCATGATGTTGTGGTGCTCGATCGCACCGAACTCGCTCGCGGCGTCATCCTCTTAGGTTTTTACGCTCCGGAACTCGTGGACGTGACGCGTCCGGGCCAATTCGTCATGGCGATACCGCCGGGCGGCGAACGTGCCGCGACCGCGCTTGCCATCTATGAAGCTCAAGGTGAGCGCGCGAGTCTGCTCTTTTTTGTCTGCGGCGCGCGCACCCGGGAATTAGCTGAATTAAGACCGGGCGATAAGCTTTCACTGACCGGACCGCTCGGAAACGGCTTCGATCTTGCGGATGCACGCAACGTCGCGATCGTTGCGGGCGGCGTCGGCATTGCATCGGTGCTCCTTCCCGCGCAGCAGTTGGCGCAGCGAGGATCGCGCGTCCGTCTTTTTTACGGTGCCCGCAACGTCGAATTGTTGGTCGACCGCGATCGTTTTGCCACTGCGGGCTGCGAGCTCTGCTGCGCGACCGACGACGGGACGTTCGGACACCGCGGATTCATCACCGAACTGCTCGCGCAAGCTGACGACAAACCCGATCTGATCTTGGCTTGCGGACCGTCGCCGATGCTGCGCGCGACCGCGTTCGTTGCATCCGAGCTCGGCGTTCCCGCGCAGCTCGCGCTCGAAGAAACGTTCGCATGCGGCGTCGGCGGATGCTGGGGTTGCGTCGTGCCGCTCGACCGCAAGAGCGCGCAAGCTCCGACGTTTCCAAAAAACGGCGGCGACTTCGTGAACGCGCGCGTCTGTAAGGAGGGACCCGTATTTTGGGCGCACGAGTTGCGATGGTAGCGGCGGGTATAGTTTGTCCGGAAACCGCTGGCAAAAAAACGTCCATGTTTTTTTGCCGCTTGAGCGCATTTTCGAGAAAACAAAGTTTTGAAGTCGACATCCTGTCGAGCTCGAAAATGTCGCACATTTCCGGGCAAACTATACCCGCCGCCACCATCACGGGCGCCCAAAATACCTTCAGAAGAGACGGGGCGGTATGGACCTCTCCGTAAAGATCGGAAAACTCGAGCTGCCCTATCCAACGCTCATGGCCAGCGGATGCTACGGATCGGGCGAAGAGTTCGAAGATTTCGCTGACCTTTCGAAGATCGGGGCGGTCGTGCTTAAGAGCGTGACGCGCGAGCCGCGTTTGGGAAATCCGATGCCGCGGCTGGTTCCGACGCCGGCCGGAATGCTCAACGCGATCGGACTGCAGAATCCCGGGATCGACTGGTATCTCGAGCACGAGGTCGCCAAGTTCGCCAAGCGCCCGTGCGCCGTGATCGGCAGCGTCGCCGCGTTTTCGGTCGACGATTACGCCTATGTCACCGAAAGGCTCGCAGCGCGCAGCGAGATCGCGGCAATCGAACTCAACATTTCTTGCCCCAACGTCGGGTCGGAGGGAGAGACGTTCGCCTGCGATCCGGCTCTGACGGGAAAAGTCGTGCGCGCGGTGCGGTCGGTCACGGGCAAGACGCTGATCGTGAAGCTTTCGCCCAACGTGACCGACATCGCGACGATCGCGGCCGAGGCGGAAAGCGCGGGCGCCGACGCCTTGGCGGTCATCAACACGCTGCGTGGAATGTCCATCGACGTGCACGCTTGGAAGCCACGCTTGGGCAATCTCACCGGCGGTTTGTCGGGACCGGCCATCCGTCCGGTCGCGGTGCTGGCCGTGTATGAGGCCGCGCGCGCCGTCTCCATTCCGATCGTCGGGCAGGGCGGAATCGAAACCGCGACCGATGCGCTGGAGTTTTTTCTCGCCGGCGCGAGCGCGATCGCGATCGGCACGGCGAACTTCACCGATCCGCGCATTCCGGAAAAAATCGTGAACGAATTGGGCGGCTATCTGAACGCGCGGGGACTTCGATCGTTGCGCGATATCGTCGGCAAAGCCAACGCCGGTTTCGGCACGCCGTTTCAATATGAAGGCGACGCCGGCTAATGGCGCAACTCGTCGTGGCCCTCGACGTTCCGACCGCCGCCGACGCGGAGCGTCTCGTTGACGAGCTCTACGAACTCGACGTGCTCTTCAAAGTCGGCCTCGAATCGCTCTATGGGTATGGTGACCGGATCTTCGCCCATATGGAAGCGCGCGACGTGCGCCATTTCATCGACGCGAAACTCCACGACATACCGCGCACGGCTGCCGCCGCCGCGCGTCAGCTGGTACGGCAAGGCACGCATATCATCAACGTGCATGCAATCGGCGGAAACGACATGATGCGCGCGGTCACCGACGGCGTAGCCGAACGCGCGGCCGAGCTCGGCATGACCGCTCCGCACGTCTTCGCCGTGACGATGCTCACTAGCATCGGTCCCGAAGATCTCAACGAACTCGGTTTTCGCGGAGGTTTAGGTGAGACGGCAATGCGGTTGGCTGCGCTCTCGCGCGACGCAGGCTGCAGCGGCGTGATCTGCAGCGCACACGAGGTGCGCGATCTCAAACGCTACTTCGGCGAAGACTTTCTGACGCTGACGCCGGGCATTCGTCCGGCGGGCGCGGCGTACGCGGATCAAAAGCGGGTGACGACGCCGCGGGAAGCGGTGGAAGCGGGCTCGGATTACTTGGTCGTCGGACGCCCGATCACCGAAGCGCCCGATGCGCTCGAAGCTGCCAGAGTCATTCTCGCCGAGATGCGTTGAGTCTCGACCTCGAGCGCGAGCTGCGCGAACGCGGTGCGCTGCTGAGCGGACACTTCCGGCTGAGTTCGGGACGTCACAGCGACCGCTTCATTCAGAAATTTCGCATTCTCGAGGATCCGAAGCTGGTCGAGCCGGTCGCACGCGCGATCGCCGGCGCGTTTGCGGATGCGCGCCCAACGGTCGTGCTCAGCGCGGCCGTGGGCGGAATCGTTCTCGGTTACGAAGTTGCGCGTGCGCTGAACGTCAACGGAATTTTCGCCGAGAAAGAAGCGGGCGTTCCGGTCTTGCGGCGCGGCTTTCATGTGCACGCGGACGATCGCGTGCTCGTCGTCGAAGACGTGATTACCACCGGCGGTTCGGTGCGCGAAGTCATGGGCATCGCCCGGGCTGCGGGAGCGGCGGTCGTCGGCGTCGGCGCGATCGTACGCCGCGGCGACGCGGATTTTGGCGTGCCTACCGTAGCGCTGCTGGAAATGCCCATCGTCTCTTACGATGAAGGCGACTGTCCGCAATGCGCGCGCGGAACGCCGATCGACGATCCGGGATCTCGCCGGCGGTAGGCATGGAACCCCCGGCGGACGGGCGTAGTAGGTAAGGAAGATGCTAAACGCTGCGGCCGGAACGAACTGGCGCCGCATCGCCATCGTCGTGGGGCTTATCGTGCTCTTTGGGCTCGCGCTTTGGTTTGCGGCGCGCATTCCCAAGACGATGACGATCTTCGTGATCGCGCTGTTCCTTGCGTCGGCGGTTCATCCCATCTCGCGGCGTTTGGAGCAGCGGCGGATTCCGCGCCCGCTCGCCATTACGATCGTCTTTACCGTGCTGATCGTCATCATTGCCGGTTTCATCGTGATCGTCATGCCTATGCTCTTCGCGCAGTCGCAAGCGCTGCTGGCTAACGTGCCGGAGTACATCAAGACCACGGAGACGTGGATGCTCGGCATGCGTGCCGGCATCCAACACCGGTTTCCAAGCCTGAACATACCGACGCAAGTTTTCAACGTCCAGCAGTTCAGCGTGGAGCACGTGACGGCAATCTTCACCGCCGGCATCGCTTCGGTCGGCGCGCTGGCGCTCAACGTGGCGACGGCCCTCTTCATCGCTATCTCCGCGCTGATTCTTTCGGTCTTCATGCTGCTCAACCAAGACCAAATAGCCGGCGGATTTGCCGCGCTGTTCCCCACTCGCAGGCGGCAAACGGCGCTGATGCTGGCCAGTCAAGCCACCCACATGTTCGGGAGCTACATCTCGGGACAGATCATCGTTTGCACGATCACCGGCGTGCTGATTGCCGGCATCACCGCGATCCTCGGTTTCAAGTTCGCGCTGCTTTTCGGATTAGTGAGCGCCGTTTCGTATGCCATCCCGATCGTCGGCATGATCGTCGCGCATCTGCTGGGCCTCGTACTCGCGGCGCCGCAAGGCCCGTATATGATCGTCTGGGTCGAGGTGGTCACGTTCACCATCGCGCGCATCAGCGACAACATTTTGGTTCCGCGCATCATGGGCGAGAGCATCGGCGTTTCGCCGATCGGCGTCATGTTCGCGGTCTTCGCCGGCGGGGAACTCTTTGGTCTGCCGGGTTTGATCCTAGGTATTCCGGCCGCCGCGCTGATCAAACTCATCTGGGGATATTTCATCGGACCGTGGCTGCACGCGCAAATTGAGTTCGCCGACCTCGCGACTCCGGCGCCCCCGCCCGCCGTTGCGGTTCTTCCCGACGTCGAAATCGTCGTCGCCGAAAGTTGACCAAGCGGTTCATTTCGGAATCCCTGACGCCGGTCGTCGAGTCGTTCGATTCGGCGGCGATGGAGCACGGCGAGCCGGGTTTGCCCAGCGCGTTTACGTGGCGAAACCAAACGCTCGCGATAAAAAACGTCGTGAAAGTGTGGCGCACCATGCGAGAAGATCGCGGCGATAAATATCTGGCGCGTCACTGGTATGAGATCGAAGACCGGAACGGTCGCCGCTTCACGATCTATTTCGACCGGCAGGCCAAAGTGGGTAAACCGCGCTGGTGGCTCTATACGCTCGAGGAGTAGCTACATCGTTTCCGGCGCGGTGACGCCGATTATGTTCAGCACGCGGGCTAGGACCGTTTGCGTTGCGATGCACAGACTCAAACGCGCCAGCCGTTCGTTCCGATCGGGCACGAGGATCTTGCACTCCGTATAAAACTGATGAAAATCTGACGCAACGTCGCGCGCGTACCGCGTCAAGCGATGCGGGGCCAGCCGCTCGACGACGTGGGCGACGAGGCTCGGAAGTTCGGCGATCCGCCGAATCAGCGCAAGCTCGGCAGTATGGCGCAAGGAGTCTAGGTTTGCTCCGCTACGCGCGGTTTCGACATCCGCGGCATCGGCGTTCTTAAACACCGACGCGATGCGCGCGTGCCCGTACTGTACGTAGTAGACGGGGTTCTCGTTGCTTTCTTCTTTGGCGAGCTGCAGATCGAACGTCAACGGCGATTCCGGCGCCGGCAAGACGAAGAAGAACCGCGCCGCGTCGACGCCGACTTCGTCGATGATGTCGTCGAGCGTGACGATGTGGCCCGCGCGTTTACTCATGCTGACCTGCTCCTGGCCGCGCATGAGCGTAATCTGCTGCGCGATCAGCGCGTCGAGCCGATCGCGATCGTAGCCGAGCGCCTCGGCTAGCCCTTTGAGCCGTCCGATGTACCCGTGATGGTCGGGGCCAAGGATGTCGATGACCCGGTCTGAGCGTTGCAGTTTGGCGTAATGGTAGGCGACGTCCGTGCAGAAGTACGTCGGCCTGCCGTCGCGGCGAACGAGGACGCGATCTTTATCGTCACCGAACTGCGTGGCGCGGAAATACGTCGCGCCGTCGGCTTCGTAAGTAACGCCGTCGTCGATCAACCGCTGCAAACCGGCTTGCACGGCGCCCGCTTCCTGCAACTCCTTTTCACTTTGCCACAGATCGAAATGTACGCCGAAACGCTCGACGGTGAGGCGCTGCTGTTCGACCAGCGTATCGCGGCCGGCTTGCGAAAAAAGCGGAAGCCAAACGCGCTCCTCTTCCGATACCCAGCGCTCGCCGTCGGCATCGGCGATCGCGCGCGCGATCGGCTCCAGATACTCTCCCGGGTAGCCGTCTTCCGGAAAGGGAAACTTCGGATCGTAGATCTGACGGTATCGCGCGTAGACCGAGCGGCCTAACGTATCGAGCTGACCGCCGGCGTCGTTGATGATCCATTCGGTGAAGACGTCGTAGCCGCAAAATTTCATGGCGTTGGCCAGCGTCGCGCCGATGCTGCACGTGCGGCCTTGCACGACGACCAGCGGTCCGGTCGGGTTTGCGCTTCCGAATTCGAGCGAGATGCGCACGCCGTTTGGAGCGCGCTGTCCAAACGCCGCCCCGTCGCGAATGATGTGCGCCAGCGCCGCTTGCCAGACTTCAGGTTGAAAGCGCAGGTTGATGAAACCGGCGGTTGCCGAAATATCCGCGAAAACTTCGACGAGTTTCGGTAAGACTCGCACATCTTCAACCAGCGCCGCGGCAACCTGCTGTGGAGCGCTGCGCGCGACTTTTGCGAGTGAAAACGCCGCGTTGGTTGCAACGTCGCCGAATTCGGGGCGCCGCGGAGCTTCGAAAACTACCTCCGTATCGGGCGCCTCAGGATAGCGCGCCGCGATCGCCTCGCGCAGCGCGCCGGCGAAAATGGAAAGAGCGTCAGTGGTGATACGGCTCACTGCGCGCGATCTTCGCCGCCCGGTAGAGCTGTTCCAGCACGATCATGCGCGCCCACTCATGCAAGAACGTCAGTTTGGAAAGCGACCAGACGAAATCCGCGCGCGCCCGCACGTCTTGCGCTAATCCGAACGTGCCGCCGATGGCAAGCGTCAACGGGCGGCCTTGCGACTCGAGCTCGATGATTCTAGCGCTCAGCTCTTCGCTCGATAGTTCCGTGCCGGTGCGGTCGAGCGCCCAGAGCACGCCGTCGCCGGCGGCCTTTAAGAGCCGCTCGCCCTCTTCGCGAATCGCTCGGGCCGGATCGGATCCGCTCGAGGCGCGCACTTCGGTGACCTCGATGCGATGGTAGGCGCGTAGCCGTTTCTGGAATTCGGCGCAGACCGCGGCGGCGGCCGGGTCGCGCAATTTACCGGCTGCGACGATTCGCAGATGCATGCGCGAAGGTTCGCAACGCGGTCCGCGCCCTCCGTGTTAGAAGAGGGCATGCAGCAGATGGCGCTCTTCGGGTCAGGAAATCGTGAGTTTGTCGACGATGAGACCGGCAAGATCGCGTACTATCCGGCTGTTTTTAGCGCTGCCGAAAGCAAACGGCTCTTCGAGCATTTTTCCAAGAATTTGGAATGGTCGCACGAGACGATGTGGATGTACGATCACACGGTCGAGGTTCCGCGCCTGCTCGCGCGCTTTTCCGGCGAAGGCGGCATGCCCGCCGAAGTTGCCGCTGTATGGAAGCGCGTCGAAGCATTTTTGCACGCGCCTTTTAACTCCGTTTCCTTTCAATACTACCGCGATTCCAACGACAGCGTTTCGTGGCACAGCGACCACACGGAAAATCTTATCGAGAACGCGATCGTCGCCGTCGTGAGCCTCGGCGCGGTCCGCGAGATGCGCGTGCGCAGCAAGAAGCGTCCGCGCCGCACGTTCTCCTGTGCGCTCGATCCGGGCAGCATTTTCTTTATGGGCGGCCGCGCGCAAGACTTTTGGGAGCACCACATTCCAAAACTTCGCGGCGCGGTCGAGCCCCGGATCAGCATCGCTTTCCGCCAGAAACGATAGCATATCGCTGGCCGGCGCGCGCTTCGATGACGCCTTGCAGCTCCAGCATGGAAAGCGCCGCCAGCAACTCCGGCGTGCTGACGGCCGCGCCGGCGCAGAGCTCGTCGAGCGCCGTCTCGCCGCTGTTGAGAATCGTGAGAATCTTCGCTTGCAGCGGATCCGCCGGCGCGCAGCGTTCGGGTTGCGCGCCCATCGGGAGCTTCATGATCGGCAGCTCGTCCAAAATGTCTTGAGCGCTGCGCGCCAGCGTGACGCCGTCGCGAATGAGTGCATGACAGCCCGCCGAGTGCGGACGGTCGATATCTCCGGGTACGGCAAAAACCGGAATGCGGCCGGCCGCCCAGCCGGCGGTGTTGAGCGCGCCGCTTCGCGCGGGCGCTTCGATCACCACGACCGCGTCAGCCAGCGCCGCGACGACCCCGTTGCGTTGCAAGAACTGATGCGGAATGGCCGGATGCTCCGGTGCAAACGGCGAGAGCACCGCGCCTGCGTTCGCCACTATCCGATCGGCGAGCGCCCGATTGCGGCGCGGAAAAAACTGGTCGTGTCCGCCGCCGAGCACGCCGATTGTGGGCGCCCCAGCGTCGAGCGCGCCTTCATGGGCTGCCGCGTCGATCCCCAATGCGAGCCCGGATATGATGCAGCAACCCGACGCGCCGAGATCGTGCGCGAAACGCCTCGCGTTGCTGCGCCCGTACTCGCTCGCCGCGCGCGTGCCGACGACCGCAACGCACGGAATTCTCAATCCGGTGAGTTCGCCGCTCACCCAAAGGCCATCGAAAACCGCCGGAAGCGGCCTAGGAGCGCGCAGCGTTTCGAAGACCACGCGGGATTGCCACGCTGGTTTGTTCACTACGGCCCTATCACGCGCGAGGCGCCCGCCTGAAAGGGGCTCCCTGCCGCCCCGAGGGCCTCTCCCTCGTGGCCACGAGGGGGAAAGTCGGGCACGCCTGGGAATAGGGCCCCCAACCCGGCAGGGGCTATCCATCGCCGGCACCGGTCTTGAGAGGAATCGAACGTGGCAGCTGAAGCGTACTGTGTGAAATGCAAGACCAAGCGTGAAATCAAAGACGCCGTTCAAATCACGATGAAGAACGGCCGTCCGGCCACCGAGGGCAAGTGCCCCGAATGCGGGACGAAGATGTTCAAAATTGGAGCCTCGAGCTAGAGCGCTCGGGCTTACAGAAACTGAAAGCCGGCGGGAAGACCGCCGGCTTTTTCTTTAGGAGCTGGCCTGGGGCTCGGCGCTTGCGTGCGACCGCCGCCTGTGCTTGGCCACCAGGTTCAGAAGCTGCATGCTCAAGTACACGCGGGCGTCTTCGGGAAGCGGGTCCGGCGACGACCGGCTGAACTGCACGACGATGTTCTCGGCCTGCGTATAGGTTAGCCCCGGACTGCTTACCGCTAACTCTTCGGCCGCCGCTTTGAGGCGGCTCCAAAGTTCGTCTGCGCTCTTCATGAGCGTAGCCTCTCCGCAGAATGCGCATTGGCCACCACGCGTGAGCGGTCAAACCGTATAGTTGCGAACTTTAGTGTACCACGGCGAGAAGGCGGTCGCTTGGCCGCACCCGATTCTTTACGCAGGCACTATGCCGGGAGCGGCGGTCTTTGCGCCTCAATGGATAGTGGTCTATAATAAGGGGACCCACAATATGTGGGCCTCCGATGAGGACGCGCCGCTGATTTGTCCGACCTGCCGCAAGAACGAAACCCGCGTCGTCGATTCGCGCGACGATGAGAGCGTCGTGCGCCGCCGGCGTGAGTGCCTCGATCCGCGCTGCAAGCATCGCTTTACGACCTACGAGCGCATGGAAGCGCCGCGCCTCTTCGTCGTAAAGAAAGATGCGCGCCGCGAGCAGTTCAGCCGCGAAAAGATCCTCGCGGGCTTGCGCCGGGCGTGCGAAAAGCGCCCCGTCTCCGAGGCGCAGATGGAGGCCGTGGCCGCCTCGCTCGAGCGCGATCTCTTCGCGCGCGGTGAAAGCGAAGTTCCCGCGACGCTGATCGGCGAGAAACTCATGGAGTCACTGCGCAGTCTCGACAAGGTTGCGTACATCCGCTTTGCCAGCGTCTACCGCCAGTTTCGCGACGTCGAAAGTTTTCAAGAAGAGTTAGCATCGCTGCTTGCCAAGTGAGCCGCCATGGCTCCCGTCACGGTCGCGGTCAAGAGGCTGCCTGAAGGCGAAGGACTTCCACTTCCAAGATACATGAGCGAAGATGCCGCCGGCGCGGATCTTTGCGCGGCGGTGGTTGAAGATCTGACGCTGCAACCCGGCGCGCGCGCGCTCGTTCCGACGGGATTTGCGATTGCGCTGCCGGCCGGTTATGAAGCGCAAGTCCGTCCGCGCAGCGGCCTGGCGCTACGCCACGGCATTACGTGTTTGAATTCACCCGGCACGATCGATGCGGATTATCGCGGTCCGGTCTGCGTCGTTCTTGCAAATCTCGGTTCCGAGCCGTTTGTCGTGCGGCGCGGCGAACGCATCGCGCAGCTGATCGTCGCGCCGGTTTCGCGCGCGCACTTCGACCTGATCGACGATCTTCCGCAAACCGGGCGCGCTACCGCCGGATTCGGCAGCACCGGATGAAGGTATACATCGTTGGTGCCGGCGCCGTCGGCACATACTTGGGCGATTTGCTGCAGAGCGTTAACGTTGAAGTGACCTACGCGCCGCGCAATCTTTCCGACGTCACTCCGGTTGACGCTGACGTCGCGATCGTCGCCGTGAAATCGTACGACACGCCGGGCGCGATCGAAACGCTGAGAAAAGCGATCCCCTTTCCGCAGAAATGCGTCTTCGTCAGCCCGCAAAACGGGATCGGCAACGAAGGGAAACTGGCCGAAGCATTCGGCGAAGATAACGTGGTCGCCGCGGCGCTCACGGTTCCCGTCGGCCGCGACAGCGGAAACGGGCATGGCCGCGCGACCAAAGAAGGCGGCCTCGCATTTGCGCCGCTTGGAAAAAATGCGTACAACTGGCTGACGGCCGCTTTCGCGAGCACGGGGCTCAAGGTGCAGATCGTGGGCGATTGGCGCGCGCTCAAGTGGTCGAAGCTGGCGCTCAACATCGTGGCCAATGCGAGCTGTGCGATTCTCAACGTGCTTCCCAACCGTTTGGTGCATTACGACGAGATCTTCACGCTGGAGATTCGCGCGATCCGCGAGGTGCGCGCCGTTATGCATGCGATGGGCATCTCGCCGATCGACTTGCCGCGCTACCCGGTGCGCGCGATGCAGGGCATTGCCACGCTGCCTAGTCCGGTTTCGCGCAAGCTGCTCGCGGGCCGCGTGGCGGGCGCGCGCGGGACCAAGCCGCCCTCGCTGTTGCTCGATCTACGCGCCGGACGCGCGCAGACCGAAGTGGATTATCTCAACGGCGCAGTGGCTTGCGCAGGGCGCGATCATCACGTGCGCACGCCCGTCAACGCCGTCTATGCGCGCGTGCTCGAAGATATCGCGCACATGCCGCAACTCTGGGCCAAATACCGTGAGCATCCCGATACGCTCGCGGGCGAAGTCGCCGCCGAAGTCAAGCGCGTGCGCGCGCTCGCCAAAGCCTAATGCGCCATCCCGACGTTCCCGAATCGCTCGAAGGCTGGTGGATTCTCCACCGGATGTTCGGCTTCGACCGCCGCCGCTGGGCGCTGATTCCCGACGAAGAACAGGAGCGCATCGCGCAAGAGGCCGGCGATGCGTTCGCGCAGCTCAAAAGCGGCGAGGGCGATCTCGGATTAGCGCAGCTGGTCGGACATAAAGCCGATCTCATGCTGACGCATTATGCTAAGAGCTATGATGGGTTGGCCCAAGCGCAGACCGTGGTCGACCGGTTGGAGTTGCTCGACTATCTGCAGCCGCGCGACTCGTACGTTTCCGTGCTCGAGCTCGGATTGTACGATGCAACCGGGAAGATCCACGCCACCTTAAAAGAGCGCGATCTCAAACCCCATTCGCCTGAATGGAACTCGGCTTTCGACGACCTGCTCGCCGAACAAGAGAAAAACCCGCGCAACGCCGAGCGGCTGTGGGCGAAGGTGCCGCCGCGGCGCTACGTTTGTTTTTATCCAATGGACAAAAAACGCGCCGAAGGCGAAAACTGGTATACGCTGCCGTACGCCGACCGCGCCCGGCTCATGCTCGATCACGGGAAGATCGGCCGGACGTTTCACGGCTTGGTGACGCAGGTCATCTCCGGGTCGGTCGGCTTCGACGACTACGAATGGGGCGTCGATCTCTACGCCGACGATCCGCTGGTCTTCAAGAAACTGATTTATGAGATGCGCTTTGACGAAGTCAGCGCGAAGTACGCAATCTTCGGGCCGTTTTGGAGCGGCTTGCAATTTTCGTTGGAAGACTTTCCACGTTTCCTCGCCGGCGAGCTCCCGGCGCTCAAAGAGAAGGTCAACGCATAATGGCTGTCATCGAGCTTACAGCTTACATCGATGTGCTTTCGTCGTGGTGCTACGTCGGCGATCTGGCTCTGCAGAAGATCGAAAAGAAGTATGGCAACCGGCTGCGCGTGGAGTGGAAGATTGCGCAGCTCTTCGATTTCGGACCGTTGCCCTACACGCGCGAGCAGTTGGCGTGGTACTACGCTCGCACCGCCAAGATTACCGGCGTGCAAATGAACGCGGCGTGGGTCGACACACCGGATGCCACGACCATGCACGCAAATCAGGCCGCCGAAGCTGCGCGCACGCTGGGCGTAACCGATATGAGTTTGGGTCGCGCTCTCAACCGCGCGAACGTGATCGACGGCAAGCCGCTCGGGCGGCGCGAAGCGGCGCTGGATGAAGCAGCCCGCGTCTCGGGCTTGGATCGGGCCGAACTCGATCGCGTCATGCGCGATCCGGCTACGGCCGCGCGCATCGAACAGACGACGGCGGAATTCGAAGCGCTGAACCTGCCGCAGCGCCCATCTTACGTCTTGCGCAATCCCACCGGCGATCTGGCACTGCTCTCGGGAATCTACACTTTCGAGTCGCTCGACGCAGTCATCGGCGAAATGCTGCACGCTTCGGAGATTACGGAACAAACCGGCCCCGAACCGGCGTGACTTTTCGAATGCGGGAGGCCGAAGAGGACGACGTTTCGTTTATCGCCGGCCTCTTCAAACTGCCACACTCGCGCGAATTCCTGAACGAACCGGGGCGCGAAGCGATTCGCGATCTCATCGAGGGTACGGAAGGCGAAGCGTGCATTCTCGAAGCCGACGGAAAAAATTTCGGTTATTTTACGATGCATGATCGCGGCTGGCTCATGGAGCTTGGCGTGCTGGTCGTGAAAACGACCGGCCTGGGCGCCGGACCGTTCGCGATGCGGTGGGGGATCGAGCAAGCCTTTCAAAAGCGCGATGCGCACCGCATCTTCATCGAAATCCGCGAAGACAACGATCGCGCGCGCGCGATGTGCGAGCGGTTGGGATTCAAAGCCGAAGGGCTTTACCGCGACGGTTTCCACGACGCGGTCAGCGGAGAATACAGAAATCTCATTCCCTACGGGATGCTGCGAACGGATCTTCGTCCGATCTCTTGACGCCAGGGCTCAATAGTTGTACTATACAACTGTTGTGGTTGACAACTTAAACCATTCGCGCAGAGCCGACCCGGTACTGGATTTTCAGGACACAATGGTAGGCCTCATCAGATCGCTCGGGCTGCACAAGCCCGACACGACGCCTTGCGGGCAGCCACTCTCCGTGGGCGAGGCCCAGGCTCTGCTCGAGATCGGGCGCGAGCCCGGAATTACGCAGAATGGCCTCGCCCAACGCTTGAGCCTCGACAAGAGTACGGTGAGCCGGCTGGTCGGCATGCTCGAGCGCCGCGCGTGGATCGAACGAGTCCGAGATCGCGGCGATTCGCGTTTTTACCATCTACGCTTAACCGCGGCCGGCACGAAAGCCAACGCGAATCTTGCGCAGTCGCGCCGCGCGAAGTTTCAACGCATTTTTGATGCAATTCCGCGCGCGCAACGCGCCGGCGTCGCCGCTTCGCTTTCCGCCCTTATGGAGGCCATCGATGAGTCCTAGATTTTTGATCGCGCTGACGCTCGCGGCGGCAACGGTTTCGCCCGCATTGGCGCAAACGCGCCAGCATGACGTGCGCCAGCGCAGCACGCACGTCATGCCGTTTTCGATGGATGCGACGATGCACCAATTCAGACCGACAAAGACCGGCGGACTGATGGTGGTGACCGTGCATGACGGCGACGTGAAACAGGTTGCGCTTGTTCGCGCGCATTTGCAAAAGGAAGCCGCCCTGTTCGCCCGCGGCAATTATGGCGATCCGGCATACATTCACGGCAAGAACATGCCGGGACTCGCCTCGCTGAGCGCCGGCGCAAAACGCATCAGTGTTCGCTACGCGCAATTGAGCGACGGCGCGTCGATTACATTTCAGACGGTCGATCCGCCCTTAATCACGGCATTACACCGCTGGTTTGCCGCGCAGGTTTCCGATCACGGCGACGACGCTATGATGTAGGTTCGCGACCTAGTGAACGGTTAATCTTTCAGCGAGCGGAGATAAGGCTTGCGAGCACAATATCGGAGCGCAGACCCGCGATCTGGCTGTTGATGCCGTCCAGCCGAGCATCTACCTGTTCGTACGCGCCCTCTAGGCGGCTCATTCTCTGTTCCATCTGAGGCGTACTCATTGTACTACTACCTAGGCCGCCGTTGCGAGGCGCTCCAAGCTGCGATAATGCACGGCCTCGGCGACATGCTCGGCCAGAATCTCATCGCTTTCGGCCAGATCGGCAATCGTGCGCGCGGCGCGCGCGATGCGGTCGAGCGCGCGGGCCGAAAACTGTTTGCGGTCGCTGGCGCGCTTTAACAGCTGCATGGCGGGTCCGTCGAGCCGACAGTACGCGCGCGTTCCATTAGCCGGAATTTCGGCGTTGCATGTGAGCGGAGTACCTTCGAAGCGCGTCCGCTGTCGCTCGCGCGCGGCGAGCACTCGCGCGCGGATCGTTGCAGAACGCTCGGCGCCGCCGGTTCGTACCATGTCGTCGAACGGCACGCGGCTCACTTCGATCTGCAAATCAATACGATCGAGCAGCGGACCGGAGAGTTTCGAAATGTATTTCGCTACCGCCGCGTCGTCGCAGCGGCATTCCGCGCTGCGCGTTCCGCGGTAGCCGCACGGACACGGATTCATCGATGCGACGAGCATAAACCGCGCCGGATAGGTAAACGTCCCGGACGCGCGCGCGATGGTGACCGTGCCCTCCTCGATGGGCTGCCGCATCACCTCGATCGCGCCGCGAGCAAACTCCGGCAACTCGTCCAAAAACAGTACGCCGTGGTGCGCGAGACTGATCTCCCCGGGCTTCACGATGCTGCCGCCTCCGACGAGTGCCGTCTGACTGATCGTGTGGTGCGGGAAACGAAAAGGCCGAGCGCGCACGATGCCGGGCCGCGAACCGAGCAAACCCGCCACGCTGTAAACCTTCGTGACCTCAAGCGCTTCGTTCGACGTCATCGGCGGAAGAATCGACGGCAGTCGCCGCGCGAGCATCGTCTTGCCGCAGCCTGGCGGTCCCAGCAGCAGTAAATTATGGCCGCCGGCCGCCGCGATCTCCAGCGCGCGCTTGGCCCCGGCTTGGCCACAAACTGGCGTACGAGCAAGTGCACGTCTTATCAACGAGATCGCGCTGGGATTGACCAAAAGGATGGTCGAAACGGCAAGCCAGAGACTCCTTACTAACCAGAGATTTATTGTCGGCGGGTCGGACCGAGTCGCACCGATTGTCTGTAAGAAATCGCAGGTGCTTAACTTGGGAATGGAATCGGTGCGAGCCTCAAACTCCGCGAGCGCGTAGAGGGTCAGCTGCAACGTGCGAAAACTCAGGCGCGTCTTTCTACCGGCGAACCCGCGCTGGAAGCTGTCGACAGAGATGCACCTCAAATCGCGGATATTTACGTAGTCCGCGTACAACGCATACAGAGAGCCTCTTTGGCCATCCATCGTAATTCTCACGCGCATGTTCTTTCGGATCCATTTCACGCGCGCTCGAATCTGCTTGCCGATCGAACGGCCGACATCTAGGGATAACAAGCCCTTGTTGTGATCCGCGAGATATCTTAGAGGAGCAATGCAGCTATCGACCGCCGCTTCGATCGTATCTGAGAGGCTTGGCTGCCGGCTTTCTGTTTTGCCCACTTGCGTTCCTTAAAACAGCCGCTTGATCGCGCATGCGGAGCTCTTACGAGGCATGTGTCTTTATCGGCAGCTTGCGCCGTTTCGTCAAATCATAATCCGCCGTGCCTTGGTCGCCCATGGCAAGAGTTCGCCAATGAGACGTTGGCGTCCATGGTGTTACGGAAAGACTACTTTTCGAGACGATTCAATCTGAAGTCAAAAATTTCTGTCGGCGGTACGGGAACTAGATGCTTTCTGCCGTCACCAACGACACAAATGTCGAGCACCTGTGAGAGGCGTTCACGGTTTTGCAGAGACGGCTTCCGTTCCGTGCTCTTTCATTGGCTCTTGGCCGGAGATATGATTACACGCACGAAAGCGGCTGGAGAAATCCATTTCCGAAAGGCCTGGCGCACTGATGACGGAGAGGCTTTCATCTCTCGTCTCGCATCGATCGTTGCCTGATCCAAGGGCAGGCCAAAATTCGAATCCTCCAACAGTTCATCAGCGATGCCGGCGAAACTTTGCGCGCGGAGAGGGATATCGCTAATGAGCATTGTCTTGGCACGCTGCAAACGCGCCAGGTCGACGCCTCCCTCCTCGAGCGCTCGTAGATCATTCATAGCCATGCGTTGCGCCGCGCCGACCTTCGCGGGATCGGCGGAAAAATCGATGGTGAATACAGAGCGATTCCTGTACGAATCCAACTGAGAGTCAGTAGAATATACGAGCCCAGCTCGGGTCCTCAGATCGTCCATCAGCATGCTACCAAACCCGCCGCCCCCCAAGGCAGTGTTGCCGACAGTCAGCGCCGCCCAGTCCGGATCTCTGCGCCCAACCGAAAAGACTTGCGCAAGCTGGACTTGCGCCTGCACGCGCGTCGCATCGGCGACATCAATCGCTTTCGCCGCGTTCCTCGGAACCGCGGGCAATGCGACCTCAGGGGCGGGCCCCGTAGCGTGCCAGGATGCGAAGTATTTTTCGAACGTCGCACGCGCTTGCTGTGGCGTAACGTCACCGACGATCACGACGTTAGTCATGTCCGGGCGAAACACGTTTGCGTAGTAACTCTTTACATCGTCTAAGCTTACTCCGCCAACCGTCTCAGTAGTAGCATGGACTCGTTCGGGATCGCCCGCCGGGTACAGCGCCTCAGACAGCGCGACGTCGGCCAAGTGTTGCGGGGTGCTGGCTTCTCCAGCAAGTGCTTGAGCCACTTGCGTCTTCACCACTTGAAAGGCGTCCGCGGGAAGGCTCGGATGCAGTTCGTCCTCGGCCAGCAATTGCACGCCGCGGTCGAAATCTGCGCTTCTAACTGAAAGCGAAAAATCAGTTCCCGCCTGCATCTCAGCCGCGATCGCGTCGAGTTGCTCGCGCGTTTGCAAGCGATCATAACGCTGACTTCCGAACGGGAAGAGCCCGTTAAGCACATCTTCAACGCCCTGCTTGTCAACGGCAGCCTGACGCGCTTGATTCGTCACGACATTTCCGCTCACCCAAACCGTGCGCGTTACCGAAGATGCCTGTACGATCAGCCGCATCCCGTTCGACAACGTCATTGCAACCGGCCGAGCGGGCTGCATTGGGAGACTCAGATTCGAAAATGCGCGTGCAGCCCATGCGGGCAGCGGTTCTTGTTTTTGCGGCGGCGTCGCGTTGTTCTCTTTGCCCCCACCGGTGGCGCCGAGGCTAATCTTTCCGGCACTCCCGGGAACGGCCAGGACCGTGATCATATGGTTCCGGTCCAAATACCGGCGGAGAACGCGATTCACGTCCGCAACATTGACACGATCTATGGCCGCGATTTGCTCGTCGGGAGATTTCTTACCGGTAACAGCGACGGCGTCGCTCCACGCGATAGCCAGCCCCTCGATCGAGCTAGCCTCAAACTCTTTTGAGGCCAATGCGCGTCGTTTGGCGACGGCGACCAAGTCCGCCGGCACGCCGCTGTTCTGATAATCGGCCACGACTTTCTCCAGGGCCGCGAGAAACACGTCGGGCTTGGCCGCCGATGGAATCACGCCGAAGAGAAAGCTCGCGGTCGCGCGCTGCTGTGATTCGGCGTCGCCGACGACGGCCGCGAAAGCCTGGCCGCGAGCGACTAGCCCAAACAGATCTGCCCGCTGACTATTGAGAACCGCCTCCAGGACTTGCATAGCGGCATAGTCTTTATCGCCCCACCCTGGGCTCCGAAATGCCAGCGCCACCACTGTCGCCGGATAGTCGGTCGTAACGTGATATGTCACCGGGCTGAGATTTCGCAGATTCACCGGCTCGCGCTTTGGCAAATTCCGCCGTACAATATTTCCGAAATATTTCCGCGCGCTAGCGATCGCCGCAGCCGGCGTGATGTCGCCGGCGATGACCAGGACGGCATTGTTCGGACGGTACCACGTTTGGTAGAATTGTTGCAGCACCTTGGCAGTAATCTGACGATCAAATGAAAATTTCGTGCCCAGCCCGTCCTTCGCATACGGCGTACCAGCGAAAATCGCCGGCAAAATTGTGCGCCGTTCCAGCTTGCCAAACGGATCACTCTCATCCGTCGCGATCTCTTGCTCAATTGCACCGCGCTCAGCGCCCCAGGCCGAGGGCGAAAGCGTGAGAGCGCGTGCGCGATCGGCCTCTATGCGTAGCGCAACATCCAGGTACCTCGACGGGATTGTAAAATAGAAAAACGTACTCGACGGCTTGGTTTGGGCGTTGTACCGGCCACCAAGAAGCTGACCGATCTCATACAACTGCGCGGACGACACACTTGGCGTGCCGCGAAACATCATGTGCTCGAGCGCGTGGGCTTGACCCGGGTACTGCTGTTCGTTCGAGCCGGCTCTGTACGTCATGACGACGCTGGCAACAGGCGCAAGACGATCGGGCACAATAACGATCTGCAGGCCGTTTGAGAGAGTCACTCGCGTCATCGAACGCGGCTTCTCGGCCCGTACGTTGGCCCCAGTGAGGGCTAGCAACATGGCGAATAGGCAGAAGACTAACGTGCATCGACTCATTTTGCGTTCATCCACATGTATGGCTCCGCGTTTGCTAATGCAGGACAATATTAAGGTTTTCGTCCGACTTTTCCGCCTGTGGCGTGCCGTTGAATTGAAGGTCGCCAGAGCCGCGTTAGTAGTCGCAGGCACTTCCGGCCTGAAATTACGGATTATTGTCTCCGATAATTTGGGCCAATGCACGATAGACGTCCAACCTACCGCAACCAGCGCGCACGGTTGTCAATGGACGCGCCGAGGTGCACAGTGCATTCTTCACCTGGGTCGGAGTAAGGGCCGCGTTAACACTTAGCATGAGCGCGACCGCACCGGCAACGTGCGGCGTCGCCTGCGAGGTTCCGGCAATGAGCGTTCGGCAGTCAATTATGCTCGCACTGCTGCCAGGATCGGGTCGGCAAGCCGCGGCGCTATTCGCCGCCGTGCTTGTATAGACGTTTTCGATCCAGTGCAAGGTGTCGGGATCATTGTTTCCAGTCGGATCACCGCCTGGCGCTACCAATCCCCATTGCGGATCTGTAGCCTTATAGTTCGAGTACGAAGCGACGGTCTCGGCAATTGAACCCGGCGTGGAGTCATCAAGAGCTGACGCACCCACCGCAATCACGCCGGGATCGGCCGCCGGATAATCCAAGGTGGACGAAGTCTCGTTGCCTGACGCGGCTACGACAACTACGCCGCGTGCGATGGCTGCGCCCACCGCAGATTCTTCGGCCGGGTCGGGCCCGGCGGCTCCGATGCTGAGGCTGATAACGTTGGCGCCGTTGCTGACCGCATCTGTAATCGCAATGCCGACGTCTGCGCCGCTTGCCGCGCACCCCCCGCTGCATGGCGGGTCTGGAAATACTCTGAAAATCAACAACGGAGCTTTATATGCGACGCCCGCAAAACCCAGTGAATTATTTGCGCTCGCGGCAGCGATGCCAGCAACGTTTGTTCCATGTCCGTCATTGTCGTGCATTGTCCCGAGTCCGACGGTCACGGTGCCGTTGATGACAGATTCCGCATAAACCGCGCGATTTGCTAACTCTGGGTGCGTGAGGTCAGCACCGGTGTCGATTATCGCTATTCGGGCAGTACCGCCCAGCGCGCCCGCATACAGATTCCCGGTGGAGTTAGAATTGCCGTAACCCCAGGCGTTCGCCGAGCATATGACGTGCGTGTCCCACTGACCGCCTACATTCGCGGTCTGGTATAGCGGCGGCGTATTCGTGGCGGGCGCGATCCCCGCGAAGAATGGATCATTCGGCTCGACTGCAGTAGTGGACTGAAGGAAGCGGAGTGCGGACCGATTCACGCCTTTCACTACAGGGTCAGCTCGCAATCTCGTAATCGCACGCATTTCGTCGCCCGGTTTTACGGAGATAATCGCAGCCTGCTCCCCGTCCACGCTGGTTCCGAGTACGTGCGCGATTCGCCCGTCTACACTGTTCGATAGATCCCGAAGCCGGCCGCCAGCATTTACGTTACGAATGCCGTAAGTTACTTCCAGCAATCCCGGCGCATATCGCACGGATATAGGACCCTTCATGGGCGGACGCTTAGGTAAATTGGGCTCCGCGAAGGCGGCGACCATTGATTGTGGCGAGCCGGCGTTTCGGCAGATCGTGGTTGGGCCCGGAGGCGGTGAATTCGTCGCCGGCGCTAGGGGCAGGCTCGATCTGGTTGTGGAGGTGGCGCCACCTCCGCATGCGCAAAGGGCCCCGAGGGCGACCAAAGCCAGAAAACGATAAAATCGACCTAGTTGCATTTCGATACTCCGCCATCTCGGGGCAAGCCCAAATCTTAGAAATACGACGTCCAAGAGCACCAATTGAGGTCGCTTACATTGGATAACCAAAGACGCCCTGCGGGTACGAGCATCTCGCCGAAAAAGCGACACCAATCCCTTTGCGAGAGCTGCACAACCTTGGCGCCGATACAGCCGGCTCTAAATGCCCGTTCAGAGCCAGTCGACCAGACGGCAGTCAGCGCCAATAATGCAATTGCCGCACCCCCACCGAGCAGAACCCAGAGACGCGAAATCATTGCTTATTATTGTCGCCTTATTCCCCATGGCTCTTTTGGGCCATCAATTTGTCAACTTGAGCGTCCTTCTTTCGAACTACCCATCCGGCACCTCGCTCGCTCACCGGACGGGCAGATGTCGCAAATCTACCCCGTTTTTCTAAGGCTTATGCAGCAAGCGAGCGGCTCCTAGGAATGGCTATTTTAAGCTATTTCCGCGGTTTATATTTTTCGATTTGAGGGCACCCTTCGGCATGCCAACTTACTGCGATTTGGCTGTTCGCGAAATGCTAGCTCGAGGAACATTTCATTGCTCCAATATGCGCCCAGGAACGGACTCCTTTAGGCGCCAGAAGTGAACAGCGTCGGGTGCAGACGTGCATTTGCCAAATAAATTGCTTTACTTAAAAACCGAGGTGTAAAAATGAACCCAAAGCTTTACGCCCACGCGCAACGCGCCATAGTTGCCTTAGGCATCTCTTGTAATTTAGCACTTTCAGCTTGTGCGAGTGGGCAACATACCATACCTCCGCCACTGCATGCGGAAATCGTTTGCCCCCAAGGAAACCTCCGCCATCCAATGTCGACTTGCGGCGCTGGAGGCGGCGGAACTGGCTTTTCGCCGGACCTTGTTAATGCACAGGAATATGGCAATAACGGAATCGCTTCAACCGGCGTATCGAACACATCAAACACACTTGAGGCAGACGGAAGCGCAACTGATTCCTCCGGGTCTCCTGCGGGCACGTCGTCGGCGACAATTACAAGTGACGTAAACGATGGCACTGACACGCTCAATCTCAATGCGCCTAGCCTTGGCAATCCCACCACTCTGACCTTTACGGATGGCGCTTACGTCGACCCCACGATCACTTCGCAGACTTTCGATAACGGTCAGATCGCGGTCAACTATGACCCCACCAACGATGTGGCCACGTCGACCTTTCAGGCCGCTGGAATAACTTGGAATTTAAGCGGCACGACCGATCCTGATGGGTTTTACATGGACGTAAATGTTTCCGGCTCCGATGGCGAAACCCAATACATCCAGATTCCATACAACCAATTGGTTCCAAGCGTGTACGATGCGACAACCACTTTAAGTACGTCGATAAAGCCAATGGAAACGGGCTGGGTATCTATCCAGGGCTGCCAATCGCCTTGTGGAAAAATGCCACCTCCGGGATCACCCGTAAAAGGGATGGTCGTGCTTAGCGGGGTGCTGTTTGTTGGCGGAACGGGCGCCATGTTTTTTCCAGGAGGACAACCCGTCGGCGCCGGACTCATGTGGGCCAGTAACGCATTAGCAATCGGGGCCGGGGTCATTGCCGTTTCAGACCACAATCAAAAAAAGAAAAGTAACTCAAAGCATTAAAAGCATGTCTATGTCAATATCACGGGAAAACTTGGCTTTCTTGTTCGGGATAATCCCGCTAGCTATCGCGTACTTTCTGATTCCACCCTCTTCAGCTAGAACGATCGCTTTAGCTTTGATTGGTGCGGGGTATGTTGTGCTGCTTGCGCGGGCCGTTATTTCTTACCGCTCGCGAAAGCCAGATAGTCCCTAACGATACAAGCAGCAGGAGAGTGTGCCTCCCAAGAATCTGGAGCGCCCTCCTGCTGCAATTACAGATTGGTTTTGAAGCGTTGTTCGCCGGCACAAGACGCTACTCAATCTGCTAAGTCCGCCACGCGGCGAGCATTACCTACGATAGTTCCCCTGACCCTTTGTAAGACCGACAGGGTCAAGTGTTTTGACTCGGTCCGCCATGTGCGGCTACCGCAAGTACCCAAGGTTTAGAGGGTTCCTACCTGGTAGGCTCTCCGATTCAGTTTGCTTTATTTTACGGCGTCACGCGCAGGATTGAACCTTGTTGCGACTCCGTTATCCATAGGGCGCCGTCTGGGCCAACCACCATGTTGTAGGTGCTGCGTTCTGGCCAACACTACAACGGCGAACCGTTTAGGCCTAGGCATTTCTAAGCGCCGATGATCCTGCCGAAATCCGGATTACCGGCACGCGCATGCCGTTATTTTCCTTGGAATTATTTTGTATGCTGGCCCTCCAGACCTCGAACAAAAGTCGCTATTGCATTGTACAGGGAGATTGATTGAACCGAACGATACCGTGGCCACGCCACAGCGCCACAGAAGTTCAAGACAGACGAGCGCGTTTAAACGCTTTCCTAAAATCGAGTGAAACGCGGGCTTTCCGCGATCGACTTCCGAGCGATTTGGCGCGACTGCTCGACCGTCTGGAAAAGGACGGCATGGGTGAGGCTTGTTTCAACACGGAGCGGGCGTATAAAACCGATCAGCGGCGCTACATTGCCGCCGCGGGAGCGGCCGGAATAGATCCGCTTATTCCGACGCTTGAGTTTTGGACGGCGTATTTCGAGATGTACGCGACCGAGGACATTGAAGTATGAGGCGCCGTCGCGGAACGGTTGAGCGCCATGCGGCGGGCATTGCCAACCTTTTCGCTCAGCACGGTTTAACCGCGCCGACTCGGACGTTCGAGCATAAGAGACTGATGCAGCGACTGGGTCGCCTCGAGCAAAGGCCGACGAAAAAAGCGCGTCCGTTGCTCGGCCCAGCGCTGCACAATCTCCTGCGTTCTTACGATAGGTCGACCTTGCGCGGAGCTCGTGACGCTGCAATTGCGACACTGGGCGGCAACAGAGGCCCTCGTTCAGCGACGATGGTGAGCATCCGGCGTGAACACGTCGCGTTCCCGGATTCCGGCGTCGAGATCGGCTTGCGCGATCAGAAGACCAGCCGCAACCGCGATCTCGAGTACATGGTAGAACCGCATAGGCACAATCAAGGCGCTTGCGTGCCATGCGCTATGGAGCATTACGCTTTGCTATTAGATCGTTCCGAAGGGCCGTTCTTTCGCGCAATCGACCGCTGGGGGAATGTTTCCGATCATCCGATGACGCCGAAATCGATCACGTATATATTGAGGACGAATCTGGCCCGGGCCGGCAATCCCGAAGCCGGCAGTTATTCGAGTCATTCCTTCCGCCACGGCGTGGTGACGACGGCCGCGCGCAAGCACTGGCCGCTTGAGGAGATAATGCTCATCACGCTGCATCGTTCCAGGCGTTCGCTTCTGGAATACGTGCAGTGCATCGATCCTTGGTACGACTCTTTGACTCGCTCGGTGCTCGATGAAGAGGCAGAAGCCGACGACGACGAACGCGGGTGGATTCATTGAGGCGCCCGGGCCCGGATTCAGCTCCCCGGCGTTATGCTGCGCAGCTCGTGCATTTCGCTCGTGAAATGTTTTCGGTTGGCGAGTCGGAGATTTGTGACGTTCACGTAATGGCTTTTCTCTTGCACTGCCTAAATCGTCCGGTGGTGCGCGATCGGCGAGGTCAACTCGTCGAGGGTCCCGTCCGAAATGGATTACCGTCGCTGGCCGACGCCCTGAGTGTTTACTATCGGGGGAGCGTCATATCGCCGATCACCGCGCGCGTGCGCCGGTGTGCCGAGGAGCTCCGGTGCCAATACGGTCGTCCTGCGCGTCTGGCCGAGCCTCTCACGCTTGACGATATTCGCGACTTCGTCTCGGTAATGAGCCAACGCCCGAAGGACTTGCGCAACAAAGCGGCCTTGCTGCTCTTGTGCGACTCGTGGTGCCGCCCGGGCGAGCTTCTGCGGGCCGACTATCCGGCTTGCGTCCGACCTTCTCGGAACGGGATCGTGCTGACGGTGGCGCATTGCAAGTCCAGGTGCGGCGAACCGCATTTCGTCTCTATCGCGCACACGCAAGATTGTGACCTTTGTTCGGTCTGTGCGCTCAGGGTTTGGATTGAGTGCTTGGGGGCGGACTACGTCGGACCGCTGTTTCCCGTGTGGAAGCGCGGGCGACCGCTGCCGACGCCGTTACCAACCGGCGGGTTTTCGTACATGCTACGGGCCGCGGCAAGAAAGACCGGACGCAACCCCCACCTGTACTCGGCCTACTCAACGCGGCGCGGCGCGGCTACAATCGCGGCGTCCAGAGATTGGGAGTTGTCGGTCATTCAGCGCAAACTGTGGCACGAGCACGTCAGCCAAACGCTCCATTATATTGGGCGTGACGTCCTGGTGAACCGAACTCGATCCGTCTTGGAACCGTGAGCGAGATCCCATCGCGTGAAGTAGTCGACGCTGGCCTAAATCGCGACGACATAGCCCAGGCTATGCGGTATCGTCAAATGTTCGAAGAGTTCATGCGGTTCAACGGGATGACGGGTACCGAAGCGACCGCGGCGCAAAAAATCCTCTGGCTGGAAACCTTCGTACATCCGCACTACGGCAAGAGATTCAACACGCTGCGAGGCATGGCGGCCGCCTTACGGGAGATTGGGAAAGGCACTGTCCAGGATCTCGAATACCAGCATCAGCTGGTTTTGGATTACCTATTGCGATTGAAGAATAGCGTCCGTGTGAGGATCCCTCGCGACCCTTCGCCGGCATTGCCCGGCCTCGTTTTCCGCCGATTGCTTTGTACTTTCGATCATAGTACATCGCGCGGTGCGCGTAATAAGACAATGCTGCTGCTCGGCTGGTGGGGCGGTCTCGCACCTATCTCGATCGGCGGCTTGCGGCGTAGTTCGGTTAATTTAGCGGCCAGCCAATTAGTGGTGACGTGGAGACCTCCTCACGCACACTACCTCCGTCAGATGACGATCCCAAGAGCGGGCGATTCGGAAGTGTGTGCGGTTCGTGCGCTCGAGCAGTGGATGTCCACGAGCCAGATGCCGGAGGATCCTCGCGTCTATCTCTTTCCGGCCCTCTATAAGGGGCGAATTAGAGATTGGTACCAAGCGCCGAACACGCCCGGCACGACGTTATCGCTAGCACTTGTCCAAGCATTAAGACAGATCGGAGAGGGAGGACGCGGATTTAACTTCACAAGCCTACGTCGAGAGCACGCCCGCCGCTGCCGGGACGCTCTGGGCGAAGCAATGGCATTGCATCGCACCGGTTTCTCACGTCCTTCCGCCTTGGCCCACATGCTGCGCGCGGAGCCCGATTGGAAGAATCAGCCCAGAAGCGTCCTGGATGGCGATGATATCCCGAAATATCTTTTGATGGCCGCGCCAAAGGGGAACCCGCGTTGCGCGGGTCCCCCTGTTGTGTTAGAACGCTAAGGTTCCGTTAGGTGTGCCCAGTCCAGTCGGACCGTCATACGCCGTCCCGGCGTTGCAGAGATAGGTTCCGCATGAGCCGTTGCTTCCGCTCGTTATGTCGAACAGGAATGATGTGTGGCTGTACGGATACGAGCCGAACGTGACGGAGCTCGCGTTGCCGGCCAGTGCATAGACCGAGGCGATGATCGGAGATGCTACGCTTGTCCCGCCGAAGACGAGCCAACCGTACGCGCCGCCATTGGGCGTACTGTCGTAGACGGCAACGCCGGTGTTTGGATCAGCGACGGCCGAGACGTCCGCTACGGTGCGTCGCGAGCAGCTAGTATCGCTTTGCCAGGACGGCTTACTTTCGTAGGCGCTGCAGCCCGAACCGGCGCCGCTCCAAGCGGTTTCGGTCCAGCCTCGAGCGTTGCTTGCGCGCGAGAGTGACGTTCCGCCTACCGCCGTGACGTAGGGGGAGGCAGCCGGAAACTGCACGCCATAGCCCAGGTCGCCGGTGCTCGCGGTGATCGCATGGCCTGGATGGTAGTAATATGTGTCATACGACGTTTCACCTGAGAACTCGCCCCCGCCGTAGCTGTTGCTGACGGTGGTCGCGCCAAGAGTGACGGCCGTATTGACCGACGTGCCAAGGTTCCCGTAGGAGTTGTCGTTGGCTTCGACTAGCAGGATGTGGCATTTCGGACAGATCGCTGAGGCCATGTCCAAGTCCAGCGATATCTCCTGAGCCCATCCCGAATTGCTCGCGGGCATCGTCGTTCCGCCAGTTTCGTTCACTTTGCTGAAGCATCCGTTCGAAGTCGTGCAAGCCGGAAGACCGAACTGTGAGCGGTATACGGCGAGGTCGCTCTCCGCGGTCGGATCGTCATAGGCATCCACAATCCCAACGGTCTGACCCGAACCCGCTGTGCTCGAGGGCAACGCATAGGCTGATTGAAGCGACAGCGGATCGAATCCCGACGGCGAACCCAACGCCGAGGGAACGACGGGCGACGCATAGATGTTGTTCGACGAGCTCACAACATAAAGGTGTTCGGAATTCGCGGAGATGCGGATCCCAGAACCTGTCGTAGAAGTCCAACCCGGAGAGTCGAGATCATTGTAATAGATCGTCGTGCCCGATGAACTCGAGGGATACCCGAGCACGAAGATCCCGCCGGAAGTCGTTGGCGCGATTCCCGCAGCTGATCCCGAAATCGACACAACCGAGGTGTCTGCGTTTTCGTAATAGATCCCACCTGACGAATTCAATATGTAGAATCCATTGGGGGCGATGGTGCCACCCGAGAGGGTGTGGCTGCGCAAATCATCGGAGCCGGCAATGGTTACGCCGGAGCCGGCCATCTGTGTCCAGCTTCCGCCCGAATAGTGCCAAATCGCCTCATCGCCCCCGCCGGTTGAGACGACGTAGATCGTGTTATCGGCAGCTGCGGTAATTGCACTTGCGCTGCCGCCGATGCTTGACCACGACCCTCCGGAGTACACGTAAATGTTGCCGCTTGAATTAATGCAATACAGCGTCCCGTCGGGCGTAACAGCGAGCTGCGTTGCTTGCCCGCTGATATTCGACCACGTTCCTGCCACGTAGTGCCAGATATATTTGTCCGCTCCCGACGGATCAGTTGATAGCGCCCAGATGGAGCCGTCGGCCGCAGCCGTAACATCGGTTGCGGACCCCGAAAGGAGCGTCCAGTTAGGAGATTGGATGGCGCTTTGTTTCGACCGGTCGTTTGAGGCGGCCATGCTCGCCGGCGACTGAATCGGCGTCTGCGCCATCGGCGGAACTGTAACCAGCGCAGGTGATGTCGAAGTCGGCGTGGTCATTGTTTTCGAGATCGCAAGCGGCATCGGCTTCGACGGCGCGTACGTTCCGTGGTAACCGTTAGGAAGAGCCCCGCCAACATCAGTGCGCATCAAGGCGAAGCAGCGGGCGGAAGTTGTTCCAGTTATTGTGGGGCAAGACTCCAAGGTGATCGATTGCGATTGGATCCCGTTGGACCCCACAGGAAGCGCGTTTCCGGAGCCAGAGCAGGCGGCTACGGAAATCGCAGCCGCCAGCGCTAGGCCGCGGTGCAACTTGAAATTCATGAATTCAACTCCATGAGCAGGCGGGTTGTTGATATAGCTCGTTTAGGCCATGAAGCTTAGGCCTTCCTAGCAGCACGCCGAGACTTTACTCAAGGAAAACAATCGCTGGCGATGCCTCGGGGCGGAGGCGGAGTTCGCGGCCGGTCCCTAAGGACCCGATAGCGACATTGATATCTCTCCGCCCAGCTTGCATAGGCGAGTCGATTTATTCCTTGGCGTCGACCTGATCCAGCACGGCACCATTGGCGCGATCGAGGATGAGCGCTTGACCACCGTGCCGCAACACAGCTCGCAGATTTTGTGTGTCTTCAACCTGAGAAACGTAGTAGATTGGAAGTTGCGCAAAGCGCGCCCACTCCGCGACGCGCCATCGGCACGCTCCATCATAACCGTAAAAAAACAGATTGCGTGGGCCGACCGTTGGTTCTGCAGAGACCACGGTGGCAACCCCATCTGGCAGGGATAGCGCAAACCGCATTTCGGATGGCAGCGTTACAGAAACTATATCGTTGATGATCAACGTGCGGTTGTCTGGGGTGACCGCAATCTCGCCGGTTCTCTGCGGCACGAGCCTCCATATGAGCATTCCGCCAACATAGCTAAGCTTGTCGACGATCAGCGGCTTACCGATAACCGGCATGCGGTATTCGACGACAAAGCCATCAGGAAATTCAGTGCACGATAGCAGACCAGCGCCAAAGTCGATCACGCTCCGCTTGCCAGGGACGGAGGACGGAACGGTGATCCGTCCCCCGTCCACAACTATCCTTGCCATACCACTCGATTCTTGACAGTGCTTTGGATTTGTCGATTAATACCCTAGATTCGTTGCGGGTCCAAACCGCACGGTACTACCGTTCATAACGAAATACTGGAAGCCTCCGCCACTGACACCCCACTGAGGTTGACCCGCCGCGACTCCGGCTAATAGCTGCGTGCCAGGCGTGACTTCAGTGACATTTACGATGACCGTTGGAAGGTATTGCAATCCCAGCTTGTTCTGAATCTCAGTCGCGCTCATGAGCGAGCCGTCGGTATTGCTAATCTGATCGAGCGTAGTCAAAAATGATCCGCCTGGGCTGACGGCATCGTTGCTGACTCGAACTAATTGCTGTCCGCCGATTGTTCCCGTTGCATTTGCGACTGTTGTTGTGACTTCGGCTGCGTTGACTTCTGCCGAAAACGGCGCGAATGTGTATCCAGCGTCGGCCATTATACGGTTCGCGTCGCTTGCGCTGAGGTTGACGATGTTGTCTATGCCTACTTCGTCGATGATGCGCCTTAGAACGAGATTGAGGAGCCGAGTCTCTAGGGCAACGACGCCGCGCGGACCAAAGCGCGCGAGAATGCGATCCATCGAAGCACTGGCTTCTAGATCCTCGGGGCCTAATGCGAACATAAGGAACCAGTTCATGCCGCTGTTCAAAGCGTTGATGCCGTCGTAGGCCACAGCGTATGAATGAAGGGCTGAGGGAATGGCGTTGACGACGGCGATGACCTTCAGCCACTGGCCATAGCTTCCGTCGGGATTTACGTGCGTGGGATCGTATGCCCACATATTGCCCTGGGAGTCGGTAAAGTCGCTGCCATCAGTAGTTGGTGTGATCGGGCCAACTGGTTGTGAGGTGGGCACGTAGCTGTATCCGCCGAAGGCATCGGAATAGCTGGTCGAGTTGCCGTCCGTTCCCCACCCGCTGAAGCAATCAGCCGGCCTTATCGCTACACTGAACGGTGTTTCATCACAGAGCTCCGGAGATGAAACCGGTTTTGCAGCGCGCACCTTTGCCAAAGCGGCATGCAGCCGGGCTTCGATCTCGGGTGAGATCGCCCGCATCTCGGGGTCGAGCAAAACACCATGGTCGATCGAGCGCCACTTCTTGTCTTGGGCAATCCAGGCCAGTGAACGACCGTAGGCATCGAGATACTGCCCATGAGAATCATGTGCGCCTTCGGGTAGCAAACGAAGCTTCAAACATTCGGGTGCTGTCGACGCACTTAGCTGTTGGTCATTTTCGGAAAGCGTAGGGGATGTGGGTTCGTCTCGATTCGTTGTCGCGTGCGTCGATCCGCCGTTTTGCGCATTCGGTGCAAAGGCACCGCGCGCGCCGACGCATTGCGCGGCTTGCAATGTTGTGGCCAATGATGGTAAGGGAGCGCTAGGGGTACTAGGGACTAGAGATGAGCTTTGACTGCTGCAAGCGCTTGACGCGATTAAGAGCAACAGGGAACCGGTCGCGAAAAACTGCGTGATTCTCACGGATGCCATCCTTCATGTGTTATGTAGGAACGGCGTCGCACAAATGACATCGGCTGTGAGAGCCGAGCATCGGTGGATGCACCAAACCGTAGCGGCGCGGGGGGTCGAAGAACCTGACACCCGCCCGCTTGATTTGCCCACAGTACTAGCTCAAAATCGCTATGTCAAGGTCACGTGCGTGCGGAGCGATCCTCTGGGGCGTCTGGCTGGAGAGCCGATCCAAAGTATTACGATATGGCGCAAAGGAGCTAGCAGGCTGCCTTCGGCAAATGGATCTCGCCCAAGTCCTGTTGTACGGGTGATAGTCGCTCTGAAAAAAGCACTACTAGCCAGCCGCCACGGACACAATCCCTAACAAATGTTCCTGTTCTTCATGCAGGAGAAGGCGGGCAACCTGCGAGATTCCAACCCCAGCAATCTAGCTCTTATGGGCTAGCAATGACTTAATGTCGCTGCCCGCCGTTTGGGGTGATCTTATGAAGCATGCCAGTTTTCCCCAATCTCGTCGTAAGATAGGTTCGATCCTCGTGCTTGTGGTTTTAGCCTCTTGCTCGGGGGCGAGGAGCTCATCGGGGCTCCCGCCTGTCACGTCGCTCGCAAATGGCTCACAAACGGCCAGTAACGCCTCCGCTCCGGTGGGGAGCTTCGATCAGACGCTGGGCTTTAAGAACCTGACTGACCTAGGTCCGGCAGCTCCCGACCAAAATGTGCATCTGCTTGTCACGCTCGCGCATCGCAACGAAGCGGGCCTGCAGCAGCTCATCGCCGATCAGAGCAAACGCGGGCCTGGGGCGCATACGGAGTTTCTAACGCCCAGGCAGTTCGATTCGCAATTCGGTGCGTCTCCCGAAACGCGTGCACGCATCCAGGAAGCGCTGCGCTCAGGAGGGTTTAAAGTCGATGTCGATCGCTTCGGCGCGTCGGTAGTAGAGGCCGACGGATCGGTCGTCACGGCGGAGAAATACTTTTCGACCAAGATACATAACGTACGTGGGCCGTCGGGACGCGTCGCGTTGTTGCCCGATGCGCCGCCGGTGACTCCTGTCGCACTTCAGTCCGACGTAGTTTCCATTCTTGGACTCGACACGACTGACATAAATCTTCCTAAAAAACGGGTTAGCGGGATTAGGCCCGCGATCTATTGTCCGCAAACGATCGGAAACTGCCCTGGCCCAGGGCCCAATCCGACCGATCCGCCGAACCCCACGCCGCCACCGCCTACGCCGCCACCTCCGCCTCCCCCAGCCGGTTGCAGCGGGTCGAGCCAACCGCTCGTCCCACCCTCTGGGTACACCGACGACACGACGTTCTTTGCGAGCGGCCGGACAGGTTATGCACCGTACACCTACGCCTACGATTATGATTTGCCGGTGCAGCACGGATACGCGGGCTGTTCGGCCTATCCAATCGCTATCATCATCGACTCCGACGTATTTGACACCGATCTTCAGCAATTCTATAGCGCGATGGGAGTGAACCGTACTGGTAATCTGATCCGATTAGGCTCAGGCAATATCACCGCGGATGGCTGGCTAGAAGCGACGCTCGATGTCGAGACAGTAAGTGCGCTCGCGCCAAATGCAGACGTGTATCTATACCGGATCCCATCATTGAGTTTCAACGATATTGTGGCCGGGATGAATTCCGTGGTCCAAGATAACCTAGCCGCCGTGCTGAGCATGAGCCTTGCCGGTTGCGAAAAGCAGCCGTGGCCGTCGTTGTACGAGGCCGCGAGCGCAGAGGACAGCGTCGCCGCGCAGGCCAGCGCGCAAGGTATTACGGTTGTCGCGGCCAGCGGCGACTCCGGCGGCCCCTCGTACTTGAGCGGCTGTTCGTCGGTCATGGCGCCAGCGGCGAGCCCGAACATCGTTGCTGTCGGGGGAACGTCACCCTACACCGATGGCGGATATCCGTATCATGCATATCGGATGGATCCGAGTGGCGCCGGCTGGCAATACGCATGGGGCGAAACCGTGCAAGGCGCCGGTCCTCCATGCGCTTCCAATTTCTGTGCGACGGGCGGAGGAGCGTCGACGCATTTTCAGACCGGCGAGCAGCTCGCAGCTTGTTCGGATTCGTGGAGATGCGTGCCGGACGTTTCCTTTGCCGCCGACGTGAACTATTACGGTTACATGGTTATTCAAGGCGGCCCGTCCAGTGCGGCTGGAACGTCATTCGCGACCCCGATTTTCGCAGCGATGCAGGCCGAGATCGACGAGCGTCAGGGAACTCGAAAAGGAAACGTCGTCGGTCGGCTCTATTCGCTTTGGCGGACGTACGGTTACGGCGCAGCGCCCGATGGTTCTCCGTTCATTTTTCACGACATCACTCAGGGAAATACAGGGTGGTCGGCTGGCAGCGGCTACGATTGGGCGTCCGGCATTGGGTCGGTCGATGGCTGGGCTCTTAGTAGCGCGGAGTAAAAGCGAAGATGTTTAAACATTGGAAGAACGTATTGCGCCTCGGTCTATTGTTGGCAATCGCGGGCTGCGCTCCGTCATCACTATCACTGCCGCCGCCGCCGTCTGGGCGCGGATTTCAGTTCTTGTGGACGGGGTCATGGCTGCAAGGCAGCCAGTCGCCGCCGATCGCCTTTCCATCGGTCGGCCAGGTTGCGACGCTCACCATCAGCGCCGCGGCTGGAACCGTTTCCTCTGGTCCGCCATACACCATCACCGGCGGAAGCTGTGCGAGCGTGTCACCTTCAACGACGAACTCAACCGTTCAAGTAACGTCGACGAATTCGGGAAATTGCACAATCACTGTGACGAACTCGTCGCAGGTGCAACAGGGCGTGCCCGTTACCGTTCCTTAGCTCGACTAACCCACGATTTTAGTTCTTGCAGAGCCGCAAGAACTAAACCAAGATGAATCGTCTGTCTTCGGAATTTTAGCGTTATTGCGTCATTGGTTGCGCTTCCACTAACCCGCTCGCCTGGCGACGGATAGGGTCGCGTCACCGAACATATTTCGGCGCCGTTAGTGCGAACCTTCACCAATCGGAATCATTATGATCGGATGCATGTGCTTGCGCGCCGGCTTCTTATGGCAATCGCCGGTTCCACAAAGATTGGCGACTGTGAATCGCGGAACAGGCAGTCAAGGCCTTCCGACAGAGCCATTTCGCAGCCTACATGCAGTGAGGCCCCATCTCTGCGGCCTCACCGTTTCCCACGTACGTCATGTACCAGAAAGTCGGCCGCAGCTTCTGCTGGTCAGGCCGATACGGAAACATTTATCGCCTACTCCTAGCCGACTCCTCTGGCTGATTTCGAGCAATATCTCTTCTCCGGATCAACGGATTCTGGTGAGGCAAGGGCGCCCAGCGTTTGGTTGGCCCTAGCCAACGCTACCGTTTCCGCTTACGCTCGGCTTGTTAGCTCATACGAGCTATCTTATTGAGCGTCGAAACGGCGCTGAAAGGACGAGACAACCATGTCATCGCGTTTGATAAAGGCGGCCTTTGCGCTTGCCTTCCTAACGGCACTGGCGGCGTGCACCAACCCATCGCAATCCCATCTCCTGCCGCCGGCGCCTACGGTCGGGCAGATTCACCCGATGGACGACACGCCGCCACCGTGCGGCACCGCTTGCGATAGCGGAGGCGGACTTCCGGGCCACGGGCCCTAAATAAGCCATAAGATCCGGCGGGTAGCGGGTCGTCTCTGGCCCGCTACCCATGTCAGGAGCTTATGCCCACGCCAAAATCTCGCGCCATTCCGTTTGGCGCCCTGTTAGCGCGCATGCGCACGGCCCTATCTTCGGGTCGGCTGACCGAGGCGGCCCGGTTTTTCGACGATGAGCCGAGAGGACGTTCTCCTGAGGCTGCATTGGTACGTGCGCGAATTTATCTAAAGAAGCGCAAGTCAGCCGAAGCGATACAGTTTCTGAACCGTTTGAGTAACGAGAAGTTGTCCCGCGCCCAATCTGCGGAGGCATTGATGTTGCTCGGCATCGCCCATTCGCGTACGAATCGATTCTCGGAAGCTGACGAATACTTCGAACGCGCATGCTTGCACGGACAACAGCTCGTCGCCAGCGGAGAGCTGCCGTACTGGCGAGGCCGCCGGTACTTGGAGGAGCACCGTCCGGTCGATGCTTCAAAACAGGCCGAGCTTGTCCGGAAGAACGCGGGCGATCAGGCACGTATCTATCACGATCTCCTGAAGAGCGGCGTACTTACCCAGCAGCAACAGTACCTTGACGCCGCGCTTCTCTTGATGCATCTGCTCGAGTTCATGGACGGCCTCAAGGCGGAGTACCGGGAAGAAGAGATATGGGCTCTGCACACGCTCGCGGTGCTTGCGCGAGAGCTAGACGCACCACGGATCCGCCGCTTCGTTCAGTCGCGTGTCCATCGCCAGGAATGGACCGATGATTTTCGCGTAAACCAATTTCAAACGTACAAGGCCGTCGCCTGGTGCCACGCGTTGGAGGGTGACTACTTTAATTGTTTCAGATATTTGAAGCTGGCAGGTTCAATTGCTCCGTCGCCTCTTTGGCGAGCGATGACCCTCCTTGATCGTGCGTACCTGGCGCGGTGCGTTGGTGAGCCGCTAACTTCGCGTTCGGAGCTCGCTGAAGCGCAGGAGATTCTCGACGTCGTGTCCTGGCGCGATACGGAAGACGAAGAGCGTGTCGCGCTTCTCCTAGCGGCCGAGTTGTGCGCGCCTCTGGACAGCGGTCGTGCGGCAAGCTATCTCGCAAAGTTCTTCGAGATGCGTGACGCGGTCAATGTGCAGTTGCATTTACGGTATGACGAGCGGCTGTCGGCGCTTGCAGAGTACGCTGACGGAGTCGTTCAGTCCGAGTTAGGCAACCGGAAGTCGGCCTTGGCGTCTTTACGTAAGGCCTGGAACGTGTACGCAAGCATTGGCTACAATTGGCGCGCCGGCCGGTGCGCGCTACGCCTTTACGAACTCTCGAAGGATCAATCTTGGTTAGAGCGTGCCACGCAAAAACTGCAGACCTACCGCAGTAGCTGGCTTGGCGATGAGATACAGCGCGATGTGCATCTGCCTCATATAACTCCCGCTCAGCAGCGCGTACTCGAACTCCTGGTGGAAGGAAAGACCACAGCGCAGATCGCGCAAATCAGGGGTACTCGGCCCTACACGATTCAGAACCAAATCAAAGCTCTGTTGCGAGCCCTCGGAGTGCCCACCCGCTCGGTGCTGATCGCGGAGGCGATGAAGCAAGGATTAGGCGGAGCAAAGATGCTCGATCGAAAGCGAAACCCGAAGCTCATTTCTGGGCGCGGGCGCTAGATTACGAGGCTAAGGCAAGGGGATTGTTCAAGGCTTTTGACCCAACTTCTTTGTTCTGTAGAAATTAGTGTTGAGGTGCGGCCGGCGGGACTAGGAGGCTGCGCCGTGCACTTCACATCCGCGTTTTTCGCGATATGTAAGTGTTACCCGCCGCATGCGATCCCGGCGGTACTATCTCCGGGTCAAACGGAAGCTCGTCGCTGGCCTGAGGCTCGGGTGCCGTACAGTCCGCGGAACACATCCGTATTTCACCATAAACAAACGCTCGTTTGGACGGATTCGGCAATTTTACCGTGACGACCAAAGCCTGGTCTAGGACCCGCGCTCCCCAAGGCAGAGCAGTCTTGTCGCCATAGAGGTGTGTGCGGCCAAAATCGATTTTTGTTTTCTGTGATGTGCTCCCCAACGGCAAAGATATGATTAGCCTCCCATTTTTTAAACTCTTCAAGTCATGGGGCTGGGAACTGCAGCCTCCTTCGCTTCCCCAGTTGCGAGCAAAAATCGCCCAACCTACGCCTTGACCATCGCGTATGCGTGCCGCTAAGGCATACGCCGGGTGCAGCTCAGTGTGCGGCACGTGTTTGGTATCGATACCGAGCAATCCGATCACGACATCTTGCTCGCCTGACGAGTCGGCTAGCATGTCGGCGGCATACGAAAAGTCTCGATCTCGAAAGACGCGTCTCCTGAACTCCTGCCACCATCCATGCTGGACGTGCCGAAGTGTTTCGCGCTCCGAAAACTCTACGGTGATGCCGGGATTCGCTGGAGTAGAATTGCCACTCAGGTATACTGACTGATCGTGACGTCTTAAGAAGAAGTCATAGTCGCCGTCCCCCGGGAGCGTTGAATAAAGGATGCTGCCAGGGAATTCGAATTGATAGTCGGCAAAGTACAAATCGCCTGTCATCGTTACCGGCCGCCAGTTGACATGGCCGAACACCGAATCTGCGCTTAATCCAGGATTCTCGAAATGAGTGCACGTCCAGGCGAAAATTCGCTGCACCAAGCCAATATATTCGGGTGCATCAATAGCGACGTTATCTTTGGAACACGCAGCAACTGGGTTCGAGCCTCGTGGGAAGCCGTTGCATGCCTTTGCGGCATCGAGCAATTCTGCCGGCTGGTATTTCCATACCGGGTTTAGCCAAAAACCGTTTGGATCGGTGCCCGTAAGTATCAGCGTGAGGAAATCGCCTTTCGCTGAAGCGTGCGCAGCAATAGAAAAGCACAAAATGATAGACACAACCAGCGTTAGCGTCCTGTTCGCGTGCGGGATCCTCATGGACGGTTAGCGATGATCGCAGCCGGCTTTACGGCAAGCAGCCGGTATTCTGAATGAGGCTTTTTATTTTGCCGTTGATAAAGCCACACATGGGCTCATTTCCATCCGTGCACGTTATCGATAAGGTTTTTCCGACAGGATCAAACACGTAGTCAAATGCAAAACCGGCCGCGCTGAACGAGCCCTTATCAGGGCCAATGATAACTTTCTGTTTAGCGGCTTCTCTTTTGAGGCAAGCCCATACATTCGCATCTACGTTGTCAAAACCAACTGAGGGGCAGGCCATTGAAGATCTCCTTTCAAATGGGATTGCTTAGAAGACGTGCCTTCTATGTAATATCATGATGTCGAGGAACACATTGAGCGCCCAATGGGGCAGAACGATGTAATAGATGGATCTAACGCGTAAGGCGATAACTGCAACCGCAATTCCCCAGACAGGCGTGCCTGCGAACTCCATGAACGGCTTCGTAAGATGCCAAATACAGTAGGGCAACAATTGCAGTAAGATAGCGTATGGGCCGAAACGATCAATCAATCCGAATAAGAGGTAAGAGCGGAAAGTGAACTCGATCACCAGGAAAAACCCTAAATACGCGGCTTCGAATATCAGGAAAGTCTGCCAATTGAATGCATGCATGATTTGGGGTAGATCTAAACCCCGATAGATCATTGGATACTCGCTCCACATGGCGTGATCTGCCGAGGCCAGGTAAAAAAATGGCAGGGCGCATACGAATAAGAGGGACATTAAAAGAACTCCCTCGCGTATGTTGCCAAGACCGAGACCATACTCGCTTGGCGTTTGGGCAAACAACGCCCGGACGATCAGCAATGGGACGAGGACAAGCAAGATGATTCCGAATGCGATGGAAACGAGCTGGATGCGATAGGCCGCGACCGCTGGGTTCGAAGTTAGCCAGCCGCTGAACCAGCCACTGAACATCGGCACTCCCTTAGGCCCCCAGAGGAGCAGCAGAAGCACGGAACTCCATATGATGATGCCGCCCTTGCTGCGCAGCGCATCCCAGAAATCCTGGATCCCCGGCTCCGCCATTGCTTTTAACATTGCCTGTCCTTGCGCGCGGATCGCGTCGAAAATCCTAAACGATCCGTAAAGTCACTATCGAACATCCCATCGGCGTTGAGTTCATCGAAGATACGTAGCCATGCTTGCAGCTTTGGATATAGCGCAGAAAGATCGTAGCCGCTGAGATAGTTTACCTGACCCCAGTGTGGCCGCGCACCCAGCTTGGCTAGAGCGCGCTCGTATCGTTCCAATTGCTCAAGGCCGCCCACAGTTCCGATCACCACCGGAAATTCAATCATGCAAAAATCCTCTTCCTGCGAAGCGGCATTTTGCATTGCGAGGTACGCATTTGTTTTCCGCACGAAGCGAACGGCGACGGGCGCACTGTGGTAGATAAAGTCCTTACTCGAACGAGCGGCCATCTCCAATATCATATCTATCGCCTGCACGCAGCTGCTCACGGGTAGCGCGTGCTCGCTGGAATAGGAAATAATATTGTTGAGCGTCCCTATCGGAAGCACGACGTTGTAATCATCCACATAGTCGCGGTCGGGGTACTGACTCAGAGCCCAATCAATAAGTCGGGGAGAAAGACTTGGAAATTGCCGAAAAAGAAATGCGAAAAGCTGCGTGGCGCCCGGAAGAGAAGCAAAAAAATAGGGGAACAGACTGCGATGAGATCTCAGGAACCAAGGCAGCGAAGGGCGTTCGGAAAAATCGCGCATTGTCTCGATGCAAGTATTTTGTCCATTCGTGCTGTGTGGGTTAACGTCAATTTCGTAGTGCCGGTGGCTTGCCAGGCGCTCATAGACCCGCGTTTTGACGTCGCTCCATGGGGCCATGAGCCGATTTTCACGCAGCCAGTAGTACGGCACTAAACGCGTGTACGCGGAGTAGATTACACCCAGGCAACCAAGGCCCACAGAAACCGCACTAAAGTAGTCGTCGTCCTGGATAAGGCGTCTGTCCGGATATTTTTCTGCAAAAAGAGCGGCATCGGTTATGCCCTGCCTTGGTTCGATCCTCAGCAACTCGTTGTGCGACGTGAGCATATCGAGTGAAACGATAAAGTCACAAAGCGGCGGAAGATTTATACCTGAACCGTGCGTAGCGGTTTGGGATGCGCCGACAATAGTTTGGCCGTCGTATCCGCCCATATTGGGCAATGCTAAGCCGAGCTTCGCCGATTCCCGGATAAGGTCACGAATTACGATCCCGCATTCCGTGCGGAAGAGCGTCTCCTGGTTACAGGTCAGAACGAGAATATCTCGCTCCAAGCCTAATACGCGGTTGAGCCGTCGGGTATCGATTAGGGCATCCGGCGTAGTCGCGATGTCGGACCAAGAGTGCCCGGAACCAATGGCGCGGATTCGGCATCCTTTGGCCAGTGAATCTGCCATGGCATCTCTGAGCTCGCTGAGATCATTTGGCACGTAGTATTTCAGCGGTTGTGTTACATATCGGCCTGTGAAGTTCGACCACGTGTATCTGTGCCTTATCGACGTAACGCTCCGGGTCCCATTACCTAGCATGGCAGTACACCTTGATTTCTGCTGGCTCGCTCGAAAAGGATAGTCGGCGCGACTGCCTCGACATGGCTGTTAGGACCTTGTTTTATAGTAGCGCGCAGCATGACGGCGGATGGACTCTTTCGAGGAAACTGCTGCCAGTTGCGCTTGCAAGTCTTCAAACTGTGGCGTTCCGACGGTTCGCCACGGCGGCGGCTGGGCTCTCGCGTCACCGATGGGCACGGGTGAGGCCAACCCAGTCAAGTTCGTCGCGTGTTGAGCGGGACGATTGTTCCAGATCAACTGATCAAGGTGGAGGTATGCTGAGTTGCCTCGCCATAGGCCGAACCATTCGTTAGGGTTCCAATCGGTTGATGGCGGTGGCAAATCAGGCACGCCGTAGGAACGGAGCACGTCATACACATCATCAAGGCAGTTTCGGCCGCAAACGAGGTACGGTTGTTGAGCGACCCAGAGTACTCTGCAATATGCGCTCGACGGATCTGCTTGGCCGAGATCGATGACCTTAGCGTCGTCATATTTGCGCAGCATCATCGGGGCCACGGGGTCGTTGCTCTGAGCGTCCCAGAATCCCATCGAGCCGACGGGACAATACGGAATGCCGAGCGGGTTCTCAACTGAACCGCAGTGCGCACTTGCTCCGTCGATGTCAAATCCCCAACCAACGTGACCCAACCCATCAGCGCCCTCGTAGCGCACAAATACTGCAGCCCTCATGTTTTGCGCGTCAAACTGAACAGTGCGAAGCAAACTGGGGGATGTCCTCGCGTATACATTATTAGTGATGGTCGTCGATTCGCGGGAGCGGATGGAGCACGATTAATCCCCATGGGCGAGGGCAGCGATTGTTTAACGGCCCGGCATATAAACGGACGGAGCAGCGCTTCCGTCGTTTCCAACTGCAAGTCCGATGTATAACAAAAGGTAATCCGACTAGCGGGGTTGTTGTAATCGATCATCTGGCCCCTCGATTCAATATGCATGTCGTGTGGCGCCGAAATCTATAACGGAAGCGGTTTTGGATCACCGACCGCGCTGAAGATCACCGTATTCCCGTTGAGGAGTGGCCGCAAGAACGCGACAAGGTCGTTTAGATCGCCGTTGTGTAGCCGGGTGCAGCCGAATGTTCGGCACAGCGCCTGATCATTAGCGAGGGGATCCTGCGGCGGTTTGAGCTTCGCTAGATTGCTTCCGCCGCCATGTAGAAGCAGACCGCGGCGGTTCCCGTAACGCGCCAACTGACCCGCGGGCAGATGGATTCCGCCGATGACGTAGCCGGTAGGAGACGCAGAGGCTTTTCCTGCCTGGAGCAGCTCCTCCATCGTGGCGGTACTGATATCGAGCACGGGAATCTGCGCGGGGCCCTCAGATGCGATCGGCGGCGCCAGCGTCTCGGGTGGTCCGAGAACGTAATGTCCCTGCGGTAGCCAACACGCATGCCCGTACGGCGGCGATGGAGGCGTGGCATCATCGGACACGCCGTAGTTGCCCCAAGCGTCGCCGCCGGCATCGATCGTAGCCCACAGTGACCCGTCGTCCTGGAATATTTTTAGTGTCCCGCCTGGTCGATTGAAAATCACGTGAATCATTTTTCAGTCGCCGTTGGATTGCGCCGGCTACGCTTGGGAAATATGCGCGAGCGTGTTAGACGCAATATCAGTCTGTGTGCGGGAGCCGAGTGCAATACGGCTCTGTACGAGAAAACCAATGATCGCCGGCGAATCCAGTAAGACGGGACACCTCTAGACTCCATCTGTGTGGCCTTGGCCTCCCCAAATCTCGAGGACATCGGGACGCGGCGCGCGCTCGGCTTTTTCAAGTTCGAGGAAGGTCTCTGTGTCAATGTTGTCGCCAGCAGGGCGGTCGTCTTCAGCGTTCGTCTTATTCGGTTCTTTCTCGTCGTCGTCTTGGATCGGGCGCGCAAAGTTTCTTGCGCCGTGGTCATCAGCAGAACTCATGTTGGTTCCCTGCCTTTCAGTGTTGGTTCAATTGTTTGGTTGGGCTGCTTGCCATTTACGAAAGCTAATGCTTGCTGCGTTTTCGCAGTCGATCAAGGCGCCTGTATCCGGTACGATTGGTCTGGCGGCGCCATTCTTGTCGAACTCGTATAGTTGTTGAAGATAGATCTGCGCTGGCTTCGGGAATGTTGAAGCGAATGATTTTTGACCGAAATAACCCAGGAGCTGAGTTGAATCTTTCAGCCTAACGTCCACCAAGACGCCTTCCCTCAGCGACGGATCTGAGCTGACCCGCTGAAAAAACTGGTCCCACGGGGTAGCTTGAATCCCGCGGTTCGTTCGCATCGGAAGGCCGCGGAGTTTTACGATTACCATTCCTGCAGCAATCGGCAGCAAAAATATGTCCAGGTAAACGTAATATGGCGCGAGCCCTGCGTACCGCGCCAGAAGTAGAAAATATGGCCAAATCGTTACCGCATAGTACATGGAGCTGTAACTTATGACTTCAGGCAGGCGTTTGCCCCAGTCTGACGACTCTGCCGGCACGAAGTACTCCCAGATCTTTACGATGACGAACCCAGGTATGAAAAATGCGATGAACAGCTCTACTGTGTTTAGGTCTTTGAAGACTTCCATCGTCTTGGTTGCTCCTGCGATTTCTTGGAATGGAAAAACGCAAAAACTGCTCAGAAACTGATGAGCCTAGACGTCTTTTTCGAGCATGCGCTCATCCAACTCCGTTGGGCGCCCGGGATGTAGGTCCTCGGTCATCCCGTTAATTTTATCTAAATGGCCCATTTGAGCTAACTTTGAATGGGTCCTAGTGTTTTAGCTCGTCTTTTTTGAGACTGTTACTCCCGCCGGAGGGGTCGATGATGCGGGTTCAAGAGACCCGAAATTTTCTGATTAGCCGGGCGTACCCTTGAGCCGCCGGCCGATGAAAGGGAGGCGGAATTGATAGCTCAAATTGGCTAGGCAGGCAGCATCTCCCACTCTCGATTCCCACGGCTGGGAGAACGCACGTTCGAATGAAAGGCAAAATATGGGCTACACTCCCGGCGACATCGTTCCACGCGACGGAACCGTCTATTGCAGACTGCATCCCGACACCACGGCTCATGTGAAAAAAGGTGAGCGCTTTCCACCGCCGAGCCGCCACGCTGGTGGGAGTGACCGCTGCGAGTGGGAGTACAAACGCTAGACCCTGCGATAGCGTAAGGACGGTCCTAAGCCTGTCATTAACTTTGTTCAAGCGCGCATATTTTCTAAAGATCCAACGAGTTAACAAATACCCGTCTAGTGCAGTGGACGGAGCAATGTTCGGATTCAGAGAGGCTAACCTATGCTCGCAATGATAGCCGCGTTCTTGCTGCAGGTCTCGCAGCCGGCGGGAGTCACGCCGGCTGCGGCAACGGTCCAGGCCGCGGTGCCGTCGCCCGCAGCTAGTGCGGCACCGCAGCAAGCCCCAAAAGCTGCGGGATCGACACCCGCCCCTACGGTGCCTGCCCTGAAACCCGTTGAACTCTGGCAGATCAGACTAGCCTATCTCGTCGGTTTAGCGTTCTTATTGATCTACTTAGCCCTGGCGTCTTTACTGACGCGCAAAAGGGCTGGTTTCCTTACCGCGGCAATCGGCGAAGACGGACGGTACAGCACCTCTAAATTTCAGTTCCTTGTTTGGACCGGCGTCGTCGTGTTCGCGTATGCTGCCTTGTTTGCGATATACGAACTTCGCTCTATAACGCCCGGAGTTCCCGGCTGGTCGCTCCCGCCGAATGTGCTCCTGGCGATGGGTTTCAGTGTTATCACGATGGCCACCGCTAAGGGAGTGACATCATCGTACGTCTACTCGGGGCGCTCGCCAAAACTCCCAGCGATGCGGCCGGCGCGTTTAGCTGATCTCGTGGCGGCAGACGATTCCGGCATTCCCGATCTCTCCAAAGTCCAGATGTTAATTTGGACGTTCATTGCAATCGCCGTATACGTGTTCCAAGTCAACGCGGCAATGGGAAGCGGAACTGATCTCGGGAAATTCCCGGATATCGATCAGACCCTGATGATCCTCATGGGAATCGGCCAAGGGGCATACCTGGGGACGAAAATCGCTTCGGGTGGCGGAGGGGCGACAATTGCGAAATTAAATCCGGAATTCGGGCCGATTGGAACTTCGGTGGCGATAAGCGGCTCGGGCTTTGGATCGCAAGGTGTGGTCCTATTCGGAAGCGCCACCGTCGTGCCCGCGTCATACCGTGATACGAGTGTTGTATTCACGGTGCCCGCCACCGGAAACGACGGCCAAGTCCCCACAGCCGGCCAGCAGATATACATCGCCGTTCTTTCCGCCGATCCGGCCAATCCCAACAGCGTCCATGCGAGCAGCACCAGTGTTTTCACGGTGACGGCGTAGTGAACGGTGACAAAGGCGCGTTTTGGGGCAGCGCGCGCGATATCGCCATACTCGCAGTGGCAATCCTCTCGTTCGCCGGCCTGATCTACATCTATACATATCTCCACGTTCTCGGCATCGATTTTTCTGGCGCCGATGTCAGCCCCAATGACGCGATGATCGCGGCCTCGAAAATTTTCGTCAGCTACTGGTACGCATTCGGTGCGCTCGCAGTTTTCGTATTGGCGTTCCTCTGGACGTCTTGGCGGGTCGGCAAAGCGGCCGCTGTTCCTCCGGCAATGGCGCGTCTGGCCCAGATATTCATGACGCTGTTTTGCGCACTCAGCGTGTGCGTTCTCGGATACGTCGCGGCACGCAGGCAGGTTCATGACCTTCGCACGCGCTCGATCAATGCTACCAGAGTCGAGTTCAACGCTGGGTTGAATTCAAAGTATCCGGCCTTGCTTCGCGAGGCGAACGCACTCAGAGAGCTACGAATCGTGCTCGATACGAAAGAAAAGTTGTACGTGCTCGTGCAGCCCACGCCGCTTCCAGAGGATCCGAGCGAGCTTCCCCAAGCCTATGTTTTTAGTATCCGAAAGGCGGACATTGTTTCGACTGAAACGCGTGTTCCGAACGAGGCAAAGTGAATGTTTCATCATAATCGGTCCACTGCCATAATTCTGATCCTTGGAATGCTTTCTGTGACCGCGTGCGGTGGCAAAGGAGCTTCCACTACCGGGAGTGAGAATTCAAGCTATGCAACGGCGGTCGCTCGCAGCCCGGAACCTCTCTACACCGGCCCGGCGACTCTGGAGCGCCAGACTGCGGCCCTTGTCGGTCATCAGCTCAGTGCCACCACCTTTCTGACGTGCGCTCATGCAATAATTCAGTTGGAGCAAAGCGACAAGCTCAGGCCTGGTGGAAGCTGCTCTGTTAACTACGATATCGTCGCCCTGCAAGCGCAGAAGGGGTTAGCTGGCCGCGGACTGGTTGGCGCGACGGTCAACGCATCGGCGCAGCAAGGCGACACCGCGATCGCGACGTTCGTGAAGGGGAGGCAGGCGGGACAGATTTTACTGGTGCGAGGACCGAACGGGACGTGGCAACCCGTTACAATTAGCGCAGAAAAGATCCAACCGAAAGACGGTGCGCTCTTCGGAGCGTCAGCTGCTACGGTGAAGGATTTACAGGGCCGGCTGCCTTTCGATATACACGCTCCAGCGGTCTCGGCGATCCGGCCGTGAAAACCCTGTTACACCCGAGCGTTTTTCTGTGCGGCGTTGCAATCAGGTCGCTTGAGAAAATTTCGTGCCAATCGTTTTTTATTCTGCACTGAAGAAAGGGCGAATCATCAATGTTGGATAGCTCAGACGGATCCGGTGTCTCCGACACCTCCTCGGATTTCAATCCTCCTGCGAGTAGTGAACCCACGGGCGGAGTAAATGTGCCAGATGATTCGGACGCGGATCAGACACCTGCGACGACGAGCATCCAACTTACTGGCGACGAACCGCAGACGGACGACCGGTCATTGTTGGGCGATGGAGCGAGTTCACCCGACAGTACGACTGCCACGCCATCGGATTTTGACCCGCCAACCAGTAGCGAGCCCGCCGGCGGCGTCAACGTCCCCGACGATCCGAATGCGGGTCAGGTCCAAACTACGATGGGCCCAAATACGGGGAGTGAACAGTCCTCCGACGACGATCGACCGGAGGAAGTCCACGATGAAGTAAAGACGCCCGAATTTGATCCCGGCGGAGAAGTTGTTGAACCGCCGGGATAAGTTCAGCCATTGGCGCGGACTTCATTACGAGCGTGCGTGATCTTTTGAAGGCCCACCGCATTGCCGGCGCACTCGGTCCGAGCAGCGCGAAAATCTATTGAGGATCCGGCTCGGGCGGGTCGACGACGGGCGGTCGCGGCCACGACGGTTTATTAGGATCGTTTGGGTCAATAGGATCCGGCGGGTCTACTGGATCGACCGGATAGTCTGGGCGCGGGAAATCTGTCGGACGGTCCTCAGCTGCTATTTGCATTTGCAACGAATCCTTTTAGAAACTGCGTAGCTCGCATGGCGGGCATTGAACACCCGTGGCTATTGATTTAGCTCGGAACCCGAGCTCATCGCTGTAAAGAAGGGCCGGCTTTAGAGGTTTTTCTAGAGGACGGAATTCGTCGGGACTTGAGCCTCAGCCGCGATCCCCACCGCGATCACCGCCGTCGCCGTGATCTCCGCTATCGCCGTGATCACTACCGCCATCGCCTTTGTCCCCGTCGCCTCTGCCACCATCGAGGCTCGGCGGCGGATCATGATCCGGTCTCAAGGCTTCGTTGAGACGATTTTGATCTTCGACTTTCTGAGCATCGCTTGCAGCGGTACTTTGTTGCGGATCATCATCGGGCATTGGCTATGTCTCCTCGTATGTGAGCATGTTCGGCATGTCGGAGGGTTCCTATGGGCGAGCGCCGTCTCGTGCCTCTCTTTTGGGATCTTAGCCGATTTGGGCTATGCATCGGGGCTTCCTGCCGAAGGCGGTCGCAACGATTAGCGGTTTTTCCAATTGAGAAATCGGCCCGTAATTTCGCGTATGGCCACACACGTGGATTCCGGCCATGGCCCACCAGGCGACAAGGCACCGTCCCGTTTTTAGCCAATTTGGGCTAGCTCGCACGTGCCCGCAAGCCGGGCCTCCGAATCCTAGGAGCGAGTGGACTTTGGAGCAGCTCTCAGATCTGGTGCAGCGGACTCACGCGTTATTCGATGCGATGGCGCAGTTGAGATACATGGTGCTGCAACCGCTGCTTTCAGAGGTGCTCTCCTGGCCGTCGTGGGTCTTAATTGCCCTCATCACCGCAGTCATTACGCTCGCTGGCTACTGCCTACACGGTCCGTTGATGCGGCGCAACGAAAAGGCATCGAGCCCGGATCATAGCGAGATTGCCGGCCATTTCCTTGGTGTTATCGGCGTCATCTATGCTGTGCTGCTCGCGTTCGTCGTTGTCACAGCGTGGCAGCAATTCGATCATGCCGAAGAGATCTCAATGCAAGAGCAACGCGATGTCGCGGACCTCTTCGACCTTGCCGGAGCGTACCAAATGCATCCCGCCGAATCGTCCGACATTCGGTCGACGCTCGCGAGCTATGCACTCGGCATGATCGTCGAAATGAAGCAAATGGGGCGAAACGAGCCCCTGTGCGCGGTCGGGAATTTTGCAAATGAGATCGATCTTGACTGTCAGCCAGACGATGGCAAAGGCCGACCGTACGGCGTACTGCCTGCTTCGAGACTGAACGACGATCTCGTTACTAAGTTGCGCATCAAAATCATGAGTCTTCGGCTGACGACCGGCGCAGATCAGGCGCTTTATCGTCAGAGCTTGGTGCTCTTCGAGGACTTTCTGGGTGCGCGCGACCATCGGCGCCACCATTACGACGAACCAATGCCGTTTGTTCTTTGGCTGGCATTTGCAATCGGCGGTTTTATCACGATTTGCTTGCCCTATGTAGGGCACGGGAGACGCGATCGCGATCGGCAACTCGCAAGAACGCTCGCGCTCTGCCTCATGATCGGCCTGATCATAGGCCTGACCTTTGTCTTCGATCATCCGTTCCGGGGTGATGGCGCAGTGGAAGGGGTGGCCCAATGGTGCTCCACGGCAAAACGGTTAAACTCGGAGATCAATCCCGGAGTCCTGTCGCCGGGCTGCGCGTTCGATCGCTCTGACTGGAGGACGATGATATGGCTTTGACGCGATCGCAGGCGTTGGCACTAATCGGATGCGTACCGCTGCTGGCGCGATGCGGCAGAAGCGCCATCGGCGTGGGTTCCAAGAACTTCAGTGAAAACGTCATCCTGGCGGAGATCTATGCGTCGGCTTTGGAAAATGCCGGAATACCAGTCGATCGCCGTATGATCGTGGGCGACAGCCAAGCCACGCTCTCAGCGATACGTCGGGGAGTAATTCAAATCTATCCGGAGTACCTCGGAACCGGTCTCGTCCAAATTCCGGGTACGCGTCCGCCATACCCTAAAAAACCCGGACGTATTCTTGATAAGCTAAGATCAACGTACGAGCCATGGAATCTTACATGGCTTAATGCGGCCCACGCTAGCAATTCGCAAGGGCTGGCGATGACGCAAGCGACTGCGAGCAAATTCGGTGTTCACACCATTTCGCAGTGCGCTCGTGCGGCTAGGCGCTTGCGCCTCGTGGCGCCCGATGATTTCTTTCGGCGTAAAGACGGACTCCCAGGCCTTGAGAAATTCTACAACGGCAAGTTCCAGTTCAAAACACAACGTTCGCTTGAGATCGGTCAGCAGTACGATGCACTCGCGAATGGGGAAGCGGATGTGGCGGTGGTATTCACGAGCGATCCGGAGTTACGCCGCGATCGTATCCTCGTATTAGACGACGACCGCGGGTTCTGGCCGCCCTACAACGTTGCGCCGGTTGTACGCATCGATGCGTTGCGGGCGCAACCCGGCATCATCAAAGCTTTGAACGCCGCTTCAGCGAAACTAACGCCAACGGCCTTATTTCGGTTGAACGCGCTAGTAGGATTCTGCAAGATCGATCCGGCTTTGTTGGCGCGGGGATTCCTCAGCGGAGGTTGGTTGAGAGAGTTCGACTGCCCCGAGCTGCAACGCGCCCGAGTTGGTTAGCGGGACTGATGACCGCGCAAAGAGCGGCAAGCTTTAATCTTGCGGTTTTCGCAGCAGAAACGGGCGCCCTGCTGGTTGGGCTTGTGGCAGTTGCCGGAGCCCACGGGTTAGAGCAATGCTTCAGTCAATTCGGTCTGACGTTCGAGTTAACGCGCGCTAATGCGCAGCTCGCAGCCTGGTTCGGAATGCAAACCGTTTTCAGTCCCGAAGTCGCGCCGTGGATCATTGGTGCGGGCCTGTTCTTAGTGGGACTGAGCGTCGCCAGATTCTTCATAACCTTTGATGCGAGCCGGCCTCTCCAGCTGGACCTCACGTCAGGGAAGAATCCAACGTTCTTTGATTACCTCTGGTGCCAATATTACGATCCAGAAGGCTATACAATCGTTTTGTCGGTTGTCGTTCAGGTCGTGGTGCTGACGTTCTTGTTCCTTATGGTAGTGGCGGCTGCCGAGGGGCGCGCGCTGAAGTACGCGGAGGACATTTGGGCGGGAAAAGCCCCTAACACAATTGAGGCCGCGCATGTACGCGAGCGCCTGATCTTGCCGAAGAATTGGCTTGCCACTCTGCGTATGCCGTGGAGACAGTACGTGAGCCGCGGAAACTTTTCGCTCTTATGGCAGGACGACAATGCATTTTACGTTTTGGCAAATTTTCAGGACAAGCTCCCTTCTTACAAAAGCGTGGTCTTATCGATTCCGAAAAGCGGGACGCATTGGTTTGCGATCCAGCGGTCCGCGCATTTGACCAGGCGGAGCCCGCCGCCGGCAACCTACGATCGGTTCATGGTAGGTGCTTTTGCATCGTACATTGTGTTAATGCTTTTTCTTACCCTCACCGCCGCTTGGAAGGATTACCAAAGGACGAAACACTTACGCGTTCGAGCAAGCCTGGATGACTGGCGCAAGAGTCTTCCGCTACTTATCGCGCGTCGGTTGCTCCGCGCGTTGGGAAACGGGCGTAGTGTGGAGATTATTTCTGGCAAGTATCCGGAACAAGATCGCGTCCTTGTGATGCCAGCGCATTTGAAGCGGGTAGCAATGTTTCCCGAAGTCTCGGACGACGCTGCCGCTTCAATTCGCCGCGAGAGCCTTGCACACTCGGTTGTGGCTTCCGCGGCGAGTTTGCTGCAGAGGACCATCAGCGAGCGCGAGGGCGTATTTACAGCCTCGCTGCTAGACGAGATCCACAGAGTGCTTAACGAGATCGCGAGTCGAGATTCGAGCTCAGCTTCAGTGGACGCGCTCGCCGACTTCGCCAGCGCTCTGCGAATCTTGGAGTCGGCTGAGCGGAGCCTTCGGTGGGCCGAACAAGAAAGGGCACACGCCTCGGACCTGGACACCCAGCGCAATGCTTTCATTCTGGCAGTTGTACTCGCGACCCAGGCGGCGGCTAATGTGTTCGCGCTGACTACGACACTGATTCACTACGCGGACCTACGCGAGTTTCATTACAAGGCTTAGTTACGTAGCGCTCGTTCCATTGCGTTCCGCACCATCGCCGGGGTAACCGGCCTACCGTGGTCTAAGAAGATCTTGCTGTCGCGGTGGGCCAAACTCTTTCGAATCGAGGGCTTCGACAAGCCGTTCCACAGGGTCATTTCACGCGCAATAGTTTTGTGCACCAGCGCCAGCGGAACGGTTGGCTGGCCGGCTCCGAGGGCCTCCCAGAGCATTGTCGCCGTGCCGTCTTTGTTGTTTCTGTAGATTCCATTAGCTGCGAAATGCAGCTTCAACAAAGATTCCAGTGGTACGTACTTCGCCCATTCGAAAACTAGATCGTAGGGTTCGGGCAATAGGCCCCGCAGGGGCTTCTCAAGGAGTTTCTCTAAATCGAGGCCTTCCTGACGCGAGATGGTCATTTTGGCGACTTGGTTCGCCAAATATGTTTGCGGTGGCGCCGTGTAAGGTTTAGCGAGCTTTGCGAGGATATCTGCCACGGCGTCGGATTCCTCCGATGAAACTCTTGCTTGTAAATCATCGCTCCGGCGAAGTTTGATGTATCGGACTGCGGCTAGAATCAGCGCTATCGCGGCTAGAATCAGCGCTATCGCGGCTAGAATCAGCGCTATCGCGGCTAGATAATGTATCATCGACGGCTTTGATGCGGCGATGATTTCCAATATTGCGATAGCCAAGAGGAAAACGCCAATCGCCAATCGTTTGAAGAGCGATCGATGCGTCGCGTGGTCGGTGGCTTTCGTGCTCGTTTCGTTGGTCTGCTGTCCGTGCATACCGAAGCTGCACGGACAGCGGATCTGACGGTATATTTAATACTGTATTATCTAGAAATTGGTTGACCTACACTTATTATGTCTTCGGTCATGCAAGTGTCGGCACTGGTCCGTTGCGCTCTTAGCGCAGCGTCGAGCCAGTCACGCGCCATCTTTGAGCGCACGCTGCTGCTGCGGCGATAGGTACGGCGGGAGGGCAAGTTGCTTTGCGTATATGGCGCGCTCGTTCGCATCGCCAAACCGTGCCTGAATCTTATCTGCCGGCAGGTGCGCGGGATCGAAGTCGCTAGGACTTGCGTAGAAGGACCGGACCGTACAGTCCGCCCATCCGAGATTTTTTGTGTTGATGAACGTGCCCGAGTTGAGTTTTCGGCAGTCGCCTCCGTAGTTTTCATCTCCGTAAACGGCGAGGTGCCCGCGCCGGACGACCAAAGTGGAGATGGGGAAGATCGGCGCGTCCATCTCATCGCGTTGATCGCAGGCCGGATCGGCGACATATCCCTCGGGCTCCGGACTCAAGTCGTCGCGCGCACCAAAGAGGTCGTATGCGGCGTACATCGATATGTCCATAGCGAGCGTAGGCCACGGATCCAGGAGCACCTGGCTCGGAGCATTGATCGCCGCGAAGAACTCTGCTGGCCCCAGCTTGTTTGGCAACGCGGAGACGCCGTATGCGGTCAGCACTTCCTTGACGTCGTCCATGCAATTGTGGCCGAAAAGAGCATAGTCGGTCTTCGACACGTTCATGACGGCCGCGGTCGCGGCGTCCGCGTCGAATTTGTCGACGGTCAGCTCTTTGTAGACGTCGTAACGCGTTCCTATACCGAACGGAACGAGCGCAGACATGAAATGAAACGGCTGGTTAGTTATGCGCGTCCAGAAATCCATGAGGTCGTGCCGGGTCTGCCCGTGCGCAACCTCGACGCCACCGATCGAGAAATCAGCTTCATCGGTTTGGAATCCCCACCCAACGTGGCCGTAAGGAGAGCCGAAAATTAGCGCGCCGCCGGGCCTTCCGAATACGATCGCCTTGGAACTCATGCTGTTCCTTCGCTGGCCGAACCGTAGCGGAGCATGCGCTTCTGCGTTACGACTTTGTGCTCGAGCGATGTCAGAATCTCGAACACGTTAGCGCGCTGGTCCAGAGCCTTCAGTTGGGGAAGCACGAAAATGCGTTCGAGCAGCGCCTCGAACTTGTTGAGTTCGTCACCGACACGCGCGTAGACACCTGTGCCCCAATCCAGCCCGGCAACGGGGCTGACGCGCTTGACATCGGTGTAATTTCCGGGCGGCAACGGATCGGCGTTGCAATCGACGCAATCCCAGAAGCTGTTCGCCTTGCTCCAGCGTGTGTCGAACTCGTCCCCGAACTTCACTTCCCACCGTTCATTTAGCGATTTCGCAAACGATGTGTGATCGTAGACTGTGTGAGATACGCGCTTGCTGGAGTACGGGCTGACGATCAGTGCCGGAACGCGAAACCCTAGCGGCGTGTCGTCCCAACGGTTAGCGACTTCCGGTTGGGGCGGCCGAACGTGATCGTAGAATCCACCGGCTTCATCGAAGACGATCAGAATGGCGGTGTCACTCCAACTTTGGCTGGTGGTTACGGCGTCGACGATCAGTCCGATGAACTTCTCGCCTAGGGCCGGAGCGTGCGGCGGATGATCGTCGGCCAGGGTGTATGGCGGATCGATCACGGACACGTGGGGCAGATTTCCCTCGCGGCAGTCGTCCACGAACTGCGCGACGTGGGAGAAATTCGTTAGGGCATGCGTTGCCGCGAACCCGTACCAAAACGCCAGAAACGGTAGATCGCTAAAATAGCAGCGCCAACTCAAGCAAGGGCCGTCGCGTCTCGGGTCGGGAGTGTTTTCCAGGGCTGCATATACCGGCGAAGTTCGAAAACCCAAGAAACCCGGTAAGATCTGCGTGTCGGCGTCCGCATCTCGAGTTGCCGAATGGAAATATTTGCGATTGGGCCACGTCGAGCTGAGCATCGAAGCGAACCAATGATCGCACACGGTAAACCGGTCGGCGAGGGCGTATAGCACCGGAAAAGTTTCGCGGGTGTAGTAGCCCATCGGCAAGCGTCGATCGGGTCGAGGCGTTTGACTAGCTGTTTCGCTCTCGAACGCCGTTACGAATCCGTTCATGTTGCCATCGGCGTAGCCGAGCAACATGGTATCGCGATCGTGCGGGAGGTTGTAGTTGGGATCGACATCGTCCATTTTCCACTGCGAAACCAATGTTCCATCGGACGCTGGACAGGTCGCGGGCGGCTCCGGGAGGCCGTCGATGTCGGCCTCGTAGGTTCCGGGGCCGGCGTAAAGGTCGAGATAAAGCAGCCGGGTTGAATGGGCTTGCATGATGATGCCCCAGGCTTTGAAGAACTTCTCGACGATAAGAGTCTTTTTTGCTGACGAGGCTGAACGTTTTTTGAAGAAGTCGTCATCGTCGGCGCCGTGGTGTGTTGGCATTGCTGGCTTTCCCGCGACCAGTGAATCTTACGGGCTATTCGGCACCAAACGTAGTAATGACTTCAATCGTATTAGCAGGAAGGGGTTCGATTTGAGCAACGTATCCAGCATCGAATGGACGGATTCCACCTGGAATGTGGTTACTGGTTGCACGCAGGTTTCGCCGGGTTGCGACCACTGCTACGCAATGACTTTCGCGGAGCGCTGGCGCGGCGTTAAGGGGAATTATTTCGAGTCCGGATTCGACCTGATGCTTCGGCCGAACATGCTCGATCGCCCCGCACTGTGGAAAGCGCCTCGGCGCGTCTTTGTTAATTCCATGAGTGACTTATTTCACAAGGGTGTTCCCGATGCATATCTCGATTCAGTATTCGATCGTATGGAATCCGTGGACCGGCATGTTTATCAGATCCTCACGAAGCGCCCCGAACGAATGCGTCGATACCTGAAAAAAAGGTACGGTGCCGAGCCTATACCAGCTCACATTTGGCTGGGAGTAAGCGTTGAATCAAATGCTTTTGCGTGGCGCGTCGACATGCTGCGTGAAGTAAATGTTCCGGTACGGTTCTTGTCAATTGAGCCCATGCTGGGGCCAGTGAATCGCGTTTCGTTCCGTGGAATTCACTGGGTGATCGTTGGCGGAGAGTCCGGCCATGGTTACCGACCAATGCGGGAAGCATGGGTGAATTCGGTTCGGGATCGCTGCGTTCGTCGGAATATCGCGTTCTTTTTTAAGCAATGGCATAAAAATGGCACCGGCCGTCTACTAGGCGACCGCACCTGGGACCAGATGCCATTTTTGGTGCCGGATGGCGTAGCGAAACCACCGCGCAACGATTCCCTTAAGTCCACGAAGGGCTCGTCGAGCTAGACTTTTTAATCCGCTCGTGTAGCCCTTCACGTCGGCAAAATCGCCGTAGACCACTTCATCGAGCGGCGAAAGCGCCGGCGCGCTCGTGTGCGTGCGCCACTTCGATCCGTTTCCGGAAATCGCCGACCACGCGTCTTGCAGCGACTCCACCGCAAAGAGATCGATGCCTTCGACCAATGCGGCTTCCTCAGCGTTCGCTCGCGGAACGACGATCTTCGTGAAGCCGGCATTGCGCGCGCCGAGCACCATCGGGAGAATTCCGGCGACCGGCTGCAGCGAACCGTTGAGTCCGAGCTCGCCTAACGTCACGAAATTTTGCAGTGCGAGCCGGTCGATCTGCTCGTCCATCGCGAGTAGCGCCAGCGCGATCGAAAGATCGAACGCGGGACCTTCCTTGCGAACGTCGGCGGGGGAAAGGTTGATGAGCAGCCGCCCGGCCGGATACATGAACCCCGAATTGAAGATCGCGCTGCGCACGCGTTCGCGCGCTTCATTTAAAGCGCGGTCGGGCAGTCCGATGATCGCGAAAACCGGCGAGCCGGGCGAACTGTCGGCTTCGACGCGCACCACGTAGCCGTCGATGCCGAGCATTGCGGCCGAAAAAGCAAGGGAGAGCACGAGACTCTTTCACGCCGCAGCCTTGCAAAGTAAAGGAGCGTGCGCGACGAAAGTGGCTCGCGCGGCGCGCCAAGGGGTACGAAGGAGGCAGTCTTGTTCAGCCCGCTTTTCTTAAGAACGCTGGTTTTGATCGGCGTCGTCGTTCTGTTTTCATGCGCGGCAGCGTCGGCAGCGTGCGGTTCGGGAGACCCGGCGGGCCACTACGAGGGAACCGCAATAAGTCACGAAGCCGGGACGCTGAAGGTTTCGCTTGACCTGCGCTGCGATCAAGGGCGTTACGGCGGCAGCATCGTTACGCCGGTTGGAACGTTCCAAATTCTCGACGGTTCCTACGCGAACAAGAGGCTCGATTTACGGTTCGGGGGAGGCGCGATCGGCGACACCGGCAAGCTCTCGCTCAACATCGATGGCGACAGCGCAACCGGAACCTTCGGGCTCGGAGCGGACTCGGGCTCATTTGATTTGAAGCGTTTGGGTGAAGCGCGCGCTCCTGCGCCCACGACGCCCGATTTAAACATTTCAAAAGAGCAATGGCGTGATGACCTGAAGTTTCTCCTAAACGAACTGACGACAAAACACGTCAACCCGTTTCAGTACACGCCCCGTGAGTCGCTGCTGCACCAAGCCGCGTCACTGGATGCAGAGATTGCCGGTTTCGATGCGGATCACATTTACATGGGCATGGACCATATTGCCAACCTCGTCGGAGACGGCCACACGTATGTCGAATTTCCGCCCGACCTGGCGCTCTTTCCGGTATCGCTCCGGCGATTCGGGTCGGATTATCGTGTCGTCGAAGCGACCGGCGACGGTGCGCGCGCTCTCGGCATGCGTGTTTTAGCCATCAATGGGTCACCGATCGCGGACGTGCGCGATCGTTTGTATTCGGCGATCACGCCGATCGGTGAGACGCCGGTGCTTCGCGACGCGCGCGCGCAGAATTTTCTGCGCATCGGGATGGCGCTGCATGGGATTGGAATCATTCCGCAGCGCGACCGCGCTACGTTCACCGTCGCCAATGACGCCGGACTGCGCTCCGAGGTCTCACTGGCAGCGCTCACGCCGGCGCAAGCGGACAGCGCCCAATGGATGTGGGTCTGGCCAGCGCCGCCATTGTACGAACAGCAGCCGCGCAACGATTTTTGGTACACCTACCTCGCGCCGGAGAAGACGGTGTACTTGAGTTTCCGTGGATATGAGAACCTTGCGTCGCTCGCGCCGGCCTTCATGGATTTCGTTCGCGCCAAGCGGCCACAAAAGATCGTCATCGACCTGCGCCTCAACAGCGGTGGCGATTATAAGGTGGGGCTGAACGATCTCATCGAGCCGATCGCTGGACTAAAATGGCTCAACCGCAAAGGCCATTTGTTCGTGCTGGTCGGCGCCAATACGTTTTCGGCGGCGATGTCGAACGCCGCGCAATTCCGCACGATGACGCTTGCGATGCTCGTCGGCCAAACCATTGGCGAGCGGCCGAATAGCAGCCAAGAAGCCAACGAAGATCGTTTGCCAAACTCGCATCTGCTACTCCGCTATTCGACTCAGCGTTATACCTTTCTGCCCGGACGGGTGAACGAGATCATACCCGATAAGGTCATCTTTCCGACTTGGCAAGATTTCAAGATGGGCCGCGATCCCGTTTTGGACTGGGTGCTGAAAAAGTAAGCGAAGCGCAGAGGAGAATAACCGCCGCATGCACCTGACAACGCTCGATTGGGTCATCATCGTCGTCTCGGTCGCCATCATGTTCGTGCCGGCGATCGTGCTCGCGCGGCGAGCGGGAAAAAACACGGCCGAATTCTTCGTGGCCGGGCGTCAGGCGCCGTGGTGGCTAATCGGCATCTCGCTTGTCGCGACCACGTTTAGCACCGACACTCCAAACCTCGTGACCAATCTCGTGCGCACCGGCGGCATCGCCGGTAATTGGGTGTGGTGGGCATTCTTGCTCACGGGCATGGCGACGGTCTTTTTCTTTGCCCGGTTATGGCGGCGCAGCGGCGTACTGACCGACTTGGAGTTTTACGAGCAGCGCTATTCGGGGAAAGGCGCGGCCTTCGTGCGGGGTTTCCGCGCCGTTTACCTGGGATTGTTTTTCAACTGCTTCGTCATCGCGAGCGTAAACTTGGCGGCTGCCAAAATTGCCAGCATTCTGTTCGGTATCCCCGAACTCGAGACGCTGCTCATCGGCGCATCGTTCCCGGTGATTTTCGCCTCGATTTCCGGACTCTGGGGCGTCATGGTCACCGATATGCTGCAGTTTTGCATCACGATGACCAGTGCGTTTGCGGCCGCGTTCTTCGCCATCCGCAGCGCGCAGGTCGGCGGCCTGCACGGCCTCTTACAGCATATTCATGCGGTGCATCCGAGCTTGTTGAACGTGCTGCCGGATTTCTCCGATTGGAAAACCGCCGCGGCAATCTTTGTCATTCCGCTCACCGTTGCGTGGTGGTCTTCTTGGTATCCGGGCGCAGAACCGGGCGGCGGAAGTTACGTGGCGCAGCGCATGCTCTCGGCGAAGACCGAACAAGATTCGGTTTTTGGAACGCTGTTGTTCCTGGTGATGCATTACGCGCTGCGGCCGTGGCCGTGGATCATTGTCGCGCTGGCGTCGGTTATCGTGTATCCGACCCTCGGCGACATCCAGCACCGCTTCCCGAACCTTCCGCCCAACTTGCTCGGCAACGACATCGCCTATCCGGCAATGCTCGTTTTCTTGCCGGCCGGTTTTGCGGGATTCATGGTGGCCGGACTCTTCGCCGCGTACCGCTCGACGCTCGAAACGCATTTGAACTGGGGCACGTCGTATCTCGTGCACGATCTCTACCGCCGCTTCATTCGGCCCGATAAATCCGAGAAACACTACGTGCTCGTCGGACGGATCTTCACCGTCATTTTGATGCTGCTGGCGATCGCGCTAACGTTCCAGCTCGACAACGCGCAGCAGACGTTTCATTTAATCGTATCGATCGGCGCGGGGACTGGGCTCGTGTACCTCTTGCGCTGGTTCTGGTGGCGCGTGAACGCATGGACCGAAGTGAGTGCAATGGCGGCCTCGTTTGCGGTTTCGCTCACATTTTTCGCGCTTTCGAAAACCGGGCATACCTTCGACGACAACGTCGTGCTGCTGACAACTGTCGGCATCACTACGGTCGTTTGGCTCGCCGTGACGTTTCTGACGCCGCCGGTTGACGATGCGACATTGGACGCTTTCTATGACAAGGTCCGTCCCGCGGGAGCCGGCTGGACTAAAGTCCGCAACCGTACAGGAGCGCCGGCCTCTCCCGAGAGCTTGCCCACTTCGCTGCTCTGCTGGGTTTTGGGGCTGGTCGGCATTTATGCGGCCCTGTTCGGCACCGGCGCCTATCTGTACGGACACGCGCTCCAGGGCGCGATCTACACCGTTATCGTGGTTGTGGCGGCCGTCTGGCTGGCTCGCTTAACCACCGGCGCGCGCGAGCGTTCTCCACAACGCTCACAGGGGGGCTGACCCCGCTGTGGATATAACCTGGAGCGCGACGCTTCTTTTAGAATGAGGAGATCGATCTTGAAGAAATTCGGCCCGGCGGCTCTGGCCGCGATTGCCCTGCTTTTGCCCGCCTGTTCCTCAAATTCAGGCTCGACGACCACGACCAACGGAACCACGACGACCGCAAAAACGACGGCCGGCGTGAACTCGCCCGGCCCAAAGACGATCGGCGTCTCGATTCAAGATCTGGAAGCGCAATTTTATCAGCAAATGGAAGCTGGAATGAAATCGGAAGCCGTCAAGTTCGGTTATAAGGTTACGTTTGTGGACGCCAGCCGCGACAGCGCGCGTCAGCAATCGCAAGTCGAGGATTTCATCTCGCGCAAAGTCGACGCGATCATCCTGACGCCATACGACTCGCAAGCGATCGGCAGCGCGATCGTCGAGGCGAACGGCGCGAATATTCCGGTCTTCACGGCCGACATCGCCAACGCAAGCAAACAGGGCGTTGTGGTCTCACACGTCGCTTCGAACAACGTGCAGGGCGGACAGCAGGCCGGCATGCTGATGTGCAACGCGCTGCACGGATCGGGCAGCGTCGCGATCATCGACGAGCCCGAAGTCACGAGCGTGCAAGATCGGGTCAAAGGTTTTCGTATGGCGCTCGCGCAGAAATGTCCAAACGTCAAAGTCGTGGCCGACGTTGACTCGGGCGGGACGCGCACCAAGGCCAACGCCGATACCGGCGACGTGCTGCAGCGCTACAAAGATCTCAAAGGCATCTTCGGCATCAACGACGACTCCGCGCTCGGCGCCGTCGCCGCGATTCAAGCCGCCGGTATGAAAGGCATCGCGGTCGTTGGGTACGACGCGTCGCCCGAAGCGCGCACGGCGATTGCCAACGGCTCGATGGTGGGAGACGCGATTCAGCATCCCGACGTTATCGGGGCCAAGACGATCGACGTCATCCACGATTATTTCTCCGGCAAAACCGTTCCGGCGCGCATCGACGTTCCGGTCGGAACCTACACGAAGGCCAACGCGAAATAACCGAGCCCGTTAGTCCGCTCCTCCAAATGCGCGGCATCGGGAAGACCTTTCCCGGTGTCCGCGCGCTCGAAGATGTTTCGCTCGATCTCCGGGCGGGCGAAGTTCACGCACTCGTCGGCGAGAACGGCGCCGGTAAGTCCACGCTGATGAAGATCCTCGCGGGCGCGCAGCGCGCCGACACGGGCGAGATTGCGGTCGACGGCAAGACTGTTTCCATCGACTCGCCGCGCGCAGCCGAAAATCTGGGCATCGGCATGATCTATCAAGAGTTCAACTTGGTTCCGGCGCTCAATGCGATCGACAACATTGTTTTGGGCAACGAGCCTGCCAATGGACTGCTGCTCGACGAGCGTGCTGCGCGGAAGCGTGCCGAAGCCGTGTTCGCCGAACTGGGCGTCTTGCTGCCGTTGACGGTCGAAACGTCGCAGCTTCGGGTCGCGCAGCAGCAGCTGATCGAAATCGCCAAAGTCCTTTCGCGCAACGCGCGCATCATCGTGATGGACGAGCCGTCCGCGGCGCTGACCGAACGCGAAATCGCCAAACTGTTCGACGTCATCCGTGCACTGAAGGCGCGCGGCGTGGGGATCGTCTACATTTCGCACCGGCTGGAAGAGTTGCCATTGATAGCCGATCGCGTCACGGTGCTGCGCGACGGCCGCGTCATCGAAACGCGCGCGGCCAAGGATTTTCCGCCCGACGATATCATTCGCGCAATGGTCGGACGGCGGCTGGAGTCGCATTTTCCGGAACTGCCGCCGGTACCGGCCGGTGCTCCCGTCGCGCTCGCCGTGCGCGATTTGACGCGCGCCCCTGCGGTGAACGGCGTTTCCTTCGAGGTGCGGCAAGGCGAGATCGTCGGACTTGCCGGTTTGGTCGGAGCGGGCCGTACCGAAATCGTGCGCGCGGTTGCCGGCGCCGACGTTCCGCAGAAGGGCACGATCGAAGTGCGGGGACGCGTGATCCGCATCCGCTCTCCGCACGACGGCATCGACGCCGGATTCGCGTTCATCACCGAAGATCGCAAAGCGCAAGGCCTGGTTCTTGGAATGAGCGTGCGCGAAAATGTCACGCTCGCGCATTTGGGACAGTTCGTCGAGCGCAACCAGCTCGTTGACCGGCGCAAAGAAGAGCAAACAACACGCGAGTACATCGATCAGTTGCAGATACGCACGCCCGGAACCGAGCAACTGGTCCGCAATCTCTCGGGCGGCAATCAGCAAAAAGTCGTGCTCGCAAAATGGCTGCTCGGGAACGCGAAAGTCTTTCTTTTCGACGAACCGACTCGCGGCATCGACGTCGGAGCCAAAGCCGAAATTTACGATCTCATGGTCAAACTTGCCGCGGGCGGCGCCGGAATCGTCATGGTCAGCAGCGAGCTCCCCGAAGTGCTTGGCATGGCGCACCGCATTCTCGTCATACGCGGCGGACAAATCGTGAGTGAGTTCGCGCGAGCGGATGCCACGCCCGATGCGGTCATCGCTGCGGCCACGGGTGCCGCGGCATGAAGGCTGAGACGCGTACGTATTGGTTGCGCGTCGCGGGTGCGATCGCGTTGCTGGCCGTCGTCGCGCTCGTGATCAACTTTGCCGCGCACGGGACGTTCTTGCAACCCGACAACCTGGTCCGCGTGCTTCGTCAGATTACCTACAACTTCATCATGGGCGTCGGGGAGACGTTCGTGATCATTACGGCGGGCATCGATCTTTCGATCGGTTCGATGATATCCCTCACCGGCGTGGTCATGGCGCTCTTCGCGAATGCCACCGGGCTGCATGGTTTTCCACTCATTGCCGCCACGCTACTCGTCGGTTTAGCGGTCGGCGCGGCGGCCGGATTCGTCAATGCCGTGCCGGTGGTGAAACTGAATCTGCCGCCATTCATTACGACGCTGGCAATGATGCAGATCGCGCTCGGGCTTTCTTACATTCTCTCGGGCGGTCAGCCGGTTCCGCTGCAAATGACCGACTTCCAACATACCGGTTACGGCGTCATCCCGCATACCACGATCCCCTATCCTGTCATTTGGATGATCGTCGTCTTGATCGTCAGTTCGGTATTATTGATGCGCACACGCTTCGGACGCTACGTCTTCGCCATCGGCGGGAACGAAGAAGCCGCGCGCCTGGCCGGCATCAACGTTGGACGCATAAAGACCGCCGTCTACGTCATCAGCGGAATGTGCGCGGCCATCGTCGGCTTCTTGTATATGTCCCTGTTTTCGTCGGGCTCGCCGCAAACCGCGACCGGCAACGAGATGCTCAACGCGATTGCTGCGGTGGTGGTCGGCGGCACGAGCTTGATGGGGGGACGCGGCGCGATCATCGGAACATTTTTCGGTGCGCTGCTCATCGGCTTCTTGGACAACGCCATGAACCTGCTGCAGATCAACTCCTACTTGCAATGGGTCGTGCTTGGCGTCGTGATCTTGCTTGCCGTGGTGCTCGACGAGCTCCGTAAGAGGTACCTCAAACGGGCGTAAAAGCGGGAAAGCCCAAGGATGGGATGCCGGTCGAAAAATCGCGCAGCCGCCGGCGAAAGGAACCGCTCTCCTCGCTAGCTCTGGGCGCGCTAGGTATTGTCTTTGGTGATATTGGTACGAGCCCGCTCTACGCGTTTTCGCTCTGTTTCGCGGGTGAATATCCGGCGAAGGTAACGCCGCAAAACATCGTAGGAATCTGCTCCCTTATCTTTTGGGCGCTCGTCATCGTCGTCACGATAAAATACGTAATTTTCATGCTGCGTGCCGATTTTGACGGCGAGGGCGGCACCCTCGCTCTGCTGGCACAGCTCGTGCCGGTGCGGCGCGCCGCTAAACCGCTCGGCCTATCGGCGATCGCACTGCTCATGCTCTTCGGCGCCTCAATGCTCTATGGCGACGGAGCGATTACCCCGGCCATTTCGGTGATCTCCGCGGTCGAGGGCCTCAACGTGTGGACAAGCGCGGCGCATCCTTTCATCGTGCCAATATCGGTCGTGATTTTGGTCGCGCTGTTTCTCATTCAAAAACGGGGAACCGGCGGGATCGGATTTTTGTTTGGGCCGATCGTTTTATTGTGGTTCGTCGTCATTGGGGTTCTGGGCGCGATCTCGATCGCGCATCATCCGCAGATTTTAGTCGCGCTGAATCCGCTGTACAGTTGGGAATTCTTCCTACGCAACGGGCTGTTGAGCTTCCTGATTTTCGGCGCGGTCGTCCTATGCGTAACCGGCGTCGAAGCATTATACGCGGATCTTGCGCACTTCGGCAGAAAACCGATCGGGATAGCCTGGGCGACCGTTGTCTTTCCCGCACTCGTGCTCAATTATTTCGGTCAGGGCGCGCTCGTGCTCGCGAACCCGGGCGCGATCGGCTCGCCGTTTTTCGCGCTGGTGCCGCGATGGGGTTTAATTCCGATGGTGGTCTTAGCGACGGCGGCTACGATCATCGCTTCCCAAGCGCTCATCACCGGAGTCTTTTCTCTCACGCAGCAAGCAATTCAACTCGGCTACCTGCCGCGCTTCCGGATCGTGCACACCTCGCGCCACTTCGCCGGCCAAATCTACATGCCGACGATCAACGCGCTGTTGGGCATTGCATGCATCCTCATTGTGATTATGTTCCGTTCTTCGGACAAACTCGGGGGCGCGTACGGGCTGGCCGTTACCATCACGATGCTGACGACGACGATCGGGTTCGCAGAACTGGTCCGCAAAAAGTGGAAATGGCCGGCGTGGCAGTGGGTGCCGCTGATCGTCATTTTCCTGTCGTGGGACGTGCCGTTCTTCATCGGAAACGCCTCGAAGTTCATCTCGGGCGGCTGGGTTCCGGTTGCAATGGCGCTGGTGCTCTTCACTATCTTCGTCACCTGGAATCGTGGCCGCCGGCGTCTGATGGAGAGTTTAGACTCGCACACGATGCCGGTCGACGACTTTTTAAAAGAGCTCAAAGATCCGACGCTTGTTGGCGGGACCGCATTTTTTCTGAGCCCGCAGCCGACCGGCATCCCGTTCGTTCTTCAGCACGGCTGGATCCGAAGTCACATCATCTACGACACGATCGTGCTCCTGACGGTCATGCACTCGCCCCGGCCCTTCGTGCATCCCGAAAACCGTATTGAGGTGGAACAGTTAGCGCCACGCTTGCTGCGCGTGAAGGCGTCGTACGGATTCATGGATACGCCGCGCATTCACGATATCCTCAAACTCCTACGCGCGCGCCGCCCGGACGTAGACTTCTCGCGCCCGACGTACTATCTCGCGAATCCAAAAATTGCCGACGACACCACGCGGCACGGCATGCCGTCGTGGCAGTTGAACCTGTTTCGCTGGCTCGCGCGTAACGCGCGCCCGCTGACTGACTCGCTGGGCTTACCGCCGAACAGCGTGATCGAGTTCGGCGTTGAGGTCAAGCTCTAAGCATCGGGAGGTGCTCTGGTTCGTCCGGGAATGTACGACATTTTCGGACCGGCCATGGATGGCCGCTTCAAAACTTGTTTTTCCGAAAATGCGTTCAAGCGGCAAAAAAATATGGACGTTTTTTTGCCAGCGGTTCCTGGACGGACCAGAGCACCTACCGTTGCTTAGAAGTCGGAGTCTTTCAGCCCGACATTCGTGTGCAAGTCGGTCCAGGTCTCTTGCGAGATGATCTTGTCGCCGGCCCAGCGGATCTGTACGAGCGGCAAGTGCGTTGCCTTCGAAAAGTAGATAACGGCGCGGGTCATGCCGGGCTCGGGACCTGGTGCGGCGATCTTGAGCTCGACCAGCGTCGTCTCTTGTCCGGCGATCGTTGGACCGTTGCGCTCTGAAAGCGCGCCTTTGATGGTCGTGTATTTGGCAACCTGGTTTTGCAGTATGCCGTCGGGAATCGTGTAGCCGCGCAGCGACGTAGCGCGGCCGTCGTGCAAGCCCACGGTCAAGTGGATAAACGCCAGGATGCCGCCTTGGTGTCCGCTGACGGTGTCGCCGCCGGTCCACACGGCGCCGCCGCCCGATCCCGGTCCCGAGAGGATGAGCGTTTTGACCAAGTGCGGGCGTTTCCACATGTAGCGGTACGTGCGGTCTTGCGTTTGACTGCCCAGGACTTCGTGCGCATTCACGATGACCGTGTAGTCATTTACCTTTGCGAACGTTTCTTGGAAGGCGGTGATCGCCGGGACGGTAGCGGCCGAAGCGGGCGCGATAACGGCGGCCATGGCCAATACCACAATCGAAAATCTGTAAAGCACCTCTAAGGCTTCTCTTGTGAAGCGGCCGCCCCCGCTTGGGTTTCGTCGGTAAGGAGCGTACCGTGCTTGCCTTCAACGCCGATAAGAACGTCGCACTTCGCATTGGCCGCGATCTCTTCGATTTCGCGGCCGAGCGGCGCGCCCGTGTAGGTGCCTTCGCGATAGGAGCCCATGATGATGAGATCGGCGCGTTCGCGCTTGGCTAGGTCGAGGACGGCTTGGGAGGTGTGGCGGTGGTGCACGATTTCCGTGCGCAGGTCAACGCCGAATTTCTTGCCGATCACTTCCGCTGAGGCCATGACGTCGAGCGCGAAACGGTCTTCCTCTTCCATCACCGCATTGGTCGGCAGCGTGAACGGCACTTCAATTACATAAAGCGCCAGCAGTTCAGAATGTTGCCCGCGCGCCAGCCGCGCTGCGAGCACCATCATGTGCTCGGACCGAATTTCAGATGAAAACACGACGAGCACGGTTCCGAAGCTGCGTTTGAGGATCCGCTCCGCGTCGCGCGCCGCAATGTCGGCGCGGCTCTTGGGCGGGTGCAGCATCCAGTAGAGCGTGGCGCTGATCGCGATCACGGTTGCGATGGCCGCAAACGCGCCGGCCCATGTGACGTGCAGCGCGGCCGCTGGGACATGCACGCCCATCAGCTCTTGTATCTCATCATCATGGTCAGGCGGTATGCGCCAAGCCCAAACATCGCCGCCCCCAATATCAATCCGGGGATGGCTTCGAAGCGTGCTCCGGCAATGCGCGCGACTTGCACGAAGATCGCCGCCCCGAGCACGATGAAAAGAAGTCCATTAAAAACCTTGAAGCCGACGTAAGCCTTGGATTGACGAAAGCTCATGAAATCTTCGTAGTGAAGTTCGGATCGCGCGCTTTCAGCTTGCCGACCAGTTCGTCCATCAACTCAAGCTCGCCGGCGTTCTTGAGAATCTGCACTTGATCGCGGCTCCAGTTGCGCGGTACCGACCCGAAGAGCGGCAATTTCTTCCGAAGCCGGTAAATCGCGTAGACGGCGATGCCGAAGATCAGCCAGGATGGACCCGCAATGCGCCCGATGTGATGGGTGAGCAGCACGAAAACGAGAATCGCGAGGATTCCGAAGAACCCGATGAGGCCGACGATGGGAAAGTAAATCTGCTCGCCGCGGAAACGCAGCCTGAGGTTGAGCGGAATCATGAATTTGCGCGGCGTGAGCGGGTCCTTCATGCGCAACGCAATCAACGCGACGAAAACCAGCGTGTAGCTGGCGGCCGCTCCGAACGCATAGAGATCGCCCAAGAATTCATAGCCGAAGTCACCTTGCAGCGCCGCGAAAACCAACTCGATGGCGGCCAACGTACAGAAGACTGCGATCGAAATGACCGGGGTTTTGAATTTCCGGTGCACGCGTTTGAAAATGCTCGGCAGCAAGTTGAACTGGCTCATCGAATAGGCAATGCGCGAACTGCCGAAGACCCCGGAATTGCTCGAGATTAAGAGCAGCGTCGCGCCGAAGACCGGAACGTAAAACGCAGCCAGCAACCCGAAGTACGGAATGTTGGATGCCATGACCGCCACCGCTTTGTCCTGATTGTGCGTCGTCCCCAGGTAATGCCAGAACTGTTGCGCGTGGCCGGCGGCATCGTGCGGCGTTGGGAACCACGGCTGCATGCCGAGCGCCAAATTGGAATACGCGAGCGCGAATATGAGGATCGTCAGGATCAACGAGATCGACGTGCGTGGAATGATCTGGGCCGGGCGGCTGGTTTCTTCGGCAGCGTGCGAGATCGATTCGAGCCCGACGAAAGAGATGATCGCAAGCGAGATGCCGTTCATCAACTGGAATGTGCTCGGCCAGCCCGTCTGCATGCTGTGAATCAAAATTTCCGGATGAAAGGTGAACAGAAATCCTAGCACGAGAATCAGGGTTTCGCTGAAAACGTCTATCGCGCTGACGAATCCGTTGAAGGCGGTGCTCTCGCGCACACCGATGACGTTCAGAACCGCAAGCCCGGCGATCAGCGCTAAAATCACCCAGAAGTGCACCATCGGATGTGCGCCCGCATCGAGAATATGCAACGGCGGCAGATGGCTGAGATACCCGATACAGCCCCACGCAAAGAGCGTGATGTCGATCGTGAAATCGAGCAGCACCGCCCAGCCGGCGATGAACCCAAGAAAATCTCCAAGCCCGCGCATCACAAAATACTGGCCGCCGCCCGCCACCGGATAGGCCGCCGCGAGTTCGGTATACGCCAAGCCCACGCAAACATAAACGAGGCCGGCGAACAAGAACGCGATGTTGGTGGCGCCGCCCGCTACGCCGATAACCAGGCCGAGCGCGACGAAGATGTCGGCGCCCACGTCGGCGTAACCCCACGAGTACGAACCCCACGGCGTTACCGAGCGCCGCAGCTCTTGCTGTCCGCCGGCGGCGACCTCAGAAGACATTGCGGTGCAGCGTCATACGGTCGCCGTCGAGCGCGACGACGTCGAAGCGATAATGCGATCCCGGCGCGACAAATTGCATGTAGTCGGCGGCGATGCGCCGCAGGGTGGCACGCTTGCGCGGACCGACGGCCGAAAGCGCGCTGCCGAACGTACGCGTATCGCGGCGTTTCACCTCAACGAAAACGATAACTGCGCCGTCGCGGCAGACGAGGTCGATCTCACCGCCGGGCACGCGTACGTTCCGGCGTACCACGCTGTATCCCGACGATTCCAAAAACGCGGCCGCCCGATTCTCCCCGTCGCGGCCCTTGGCGTTGCGCTCAAGCGCCAAACGCGGCTTCCGCTTCTGTGCTCGTGAATCCAAACGTGAGCTGAGCTTCGCGTACCCGCCACCAGCCCGACCGGTGATGCACGCACGGTCCGTGTTCCTTGAGTGCGCGCAAGTGCTCGGGCGTCGAATACCCTTTGTGTTCGGCGAAACCATAGCGCGGTTCGATTTCGTGCAGCTCGCGCAGCAGGCCGTCGCGATGCACTTTTGCGACGATCGAAGCGGCCGCGACGATCGCGCTGCGCGCATCGCCCTTAATGAGCGGCTCTTGCGGGCCGGCGAAAGATTTGATGCGCACGGCGTCGGTGATCAGGTACTGCGGCAAAACTGCGAGCGCGGCCAGCGCGCGTTCCATCGCGAGTACGCTTGCCCAGTAGATGTTGAGGCGATCGATTTCCGCGACGCTCGCGCTGCCGATGCTCCATGCCGCACAGCGATCTTTGATCGTCTCGGCCAGCTCCGCGCGCAATTCCGGCTTGACTTGTTTAGAATCGTTGAGCCCGCGCAGCATCAGCGGTTCCGATGCAACCACGCACGCAGCGACGACCGGCCCGGCCAGCGGTCCGCGTCCGACTTCGTCGATGCCGCCGACATACAAGAAGCCTCGCGCGCGCGCGGCTGATTCAAAGGAATGAATACGGTGTAAACGCCGCCGCTCGCGTTCGTATGCGTTCTTGGCTTTACGCTGTTTCGACGTCACGCGTGGCGCTCTCCAGAGTTATCCTGCCGAACTTGCCGTCGTTGAAATCTTTCACGTACGACCGCGCGGCGTTATGGTAGTCGCTCTCTCCGCCGCGCCGCACGAATCCTCGCGCTTGCGCAAACGCCGGGAGGTCGGGCACCTTCGTCCGGCCGCCGGTCTTTTCCGTCAGCCAGCGGTGAAAACGATCCGCCACGTCCTCTGGGTCGTAATGATCGCGCGGTACCGCGCCCACCAAGGCAAGTTTCCACTGGGCGTCCGCGGAGGCGATGCGCGGCACCAAAATGCCGGGCGTGTCCATCACCTCGAGCTCCTTGCCGACTTTGAACCATTGAAGTTGGCGCGTCACGCCGGCCCGGTCCTCGGTGCGCGCGACCGAACGCCCTGCCAGGCCGTTGATGATCGAAGACTTTCCGGAGTTTGGAACCCCGACAACCATCGCACGCTGGGGGCGGTGCCCACCGGTTACGAGGTCGCGCAAGCGGCGCTGCACTTCGACGAAGGCTCCCTGCGTTCTCGCGTTCACGCTGATGCTTGGTGCTCCGAGCGCTTTGAGCCAACGCACCGTCTCGGGACGCTCGGCCAGGTCGTCGCGGCTGAGGATTTTGAGCCGGCGCTTGTTGGCCGCGACCTCGTCGAGCATCGGGTTGAATCCGCTCTCGGGCACGCGCGCGTCGGCAACTTCGATCACGACGTCCACGAGTTTGACGTAGTCCGCCATCCTGCGCATCGCCGCGACCATGTGGCCGGGATACCATTGGATGACTTGCTCGAAGCCGGCATCTTTCATGCGATCAGAACGTGCCGAGTGCGGCCGGCGGCCAAATCCCCGCGACGGCTTTGCCCAGCACTTGATCCTGCGCGACAAATCCCCAGTAACGCGAATCGTTGCTGTCGACGCGGTTGTCGCCCAAGACGTAAAGCGAGCCCGCGGGAACGGTCACTTGGGGAAAGCTCCGGGTGTCGGCAAACCGCACGTAAGGTTCGGGCAGCACCGATCCGTTGACGATCACTTTGCCGCGATCGATCGCGACGTTGTCTCCGGCCAAGCCGATGATGCGCTTGATGAAGACCTCGGGCGCCGGCGATTCGTGGCGGAACGCGATGATGTCGCCGCGCTGCGGCGCATGCAGACGATACGAAATCGTGTTGATGAGAACGAATTCGCCGCTCGCGATCCGGGGGGCCATCGAGAGACCCGAAACTTCGGGCGTTCGCATGAAGAACGCCATCGCGAGCGCGGCTAATGCACACAGTTGCAGCGTCGTCCGTGCGACGGACCGCCAATGCAGTTGCCCTTGCACGGATGAACTTCTTCGCCCCTTACGGGGCGAATCCGGTTTAACAGGCGTGTTGGGGCCCCCGGCCTTCGGCCCGCCTGCAGCTTCGATTAAGCTTTCGTCAGAGAATGTGTGCGTGGCTAAACGGCCAGAAGATCACAAACGCCCGGCCGGTGAAATACGCCGGCTTGCCCATCTCCGGTCCGGTTTCGAACGTGCCGGCGAATTGCGCGAAACCCCAGACGTGCGAATCTTCGGAATCGTTGCGGTTGTCGCCCATCATGAAATAGCAGTCCTTGGGAATGCGATCCGGCGCGGTCCAGTAGCGCCGCGGCGGTACGTTGGCCGTATGCGGGTCGAGGGGATCGTAGCTTTTCGGGTCGCCCAGCTGGGTTACGTAGATGCCGTAGTTGCGAATCTGCAGATTGTAGCCGGGCCGTTGTGCGATATAGGGCTCGACCAGCGCCTTGCCGTTGAGGTAGACCACTCCATCCTTGATTGCGAGGCGATCGCCGGGCCTTCCAATCACCCGTTTAATGAAGTCGTCGGTGGTGGGGATCGGCGGCGGAAAGACGACGATGTCGCCTTCACTCGGATGCACGAACCGGTATTGAAATTTGTTCACCAGCAGCACGTCGCCGATCTGCAGCGTCGGTACCATCGAAGCCGACGGTATGTAGTATGTGCGCGCCACGAACGTGATCAGCAGAAACGCCGCTAAGCCGGCCACGATGAACGGGTCGAGATATTCGCGCGCGAACACGGCCGACTTGCCGTGCGATCCTGCGGCGACGGGACGTAGACTCAGAATGATTCTGGCAACCAAAAAGACCGCGACCAGAATGAGCAGTTGAACCGGCGTCACGGCGATCAAACCCGGCTGCTAATGCAGAACTCGCAGCCGGTTGAGCGGCCACAGGAGTAAGAAAGCGCGGCCCGTGAATTGCGCTGCTGCATTCGTCTGGGCGAGCGGCCCGGCGGCGAATTTTCCGCGCAGCTGCGCGAAGCCCCAGATATGCGAATCGTCCGAATCGTTCCGGTTGTCTCCCATTACGAAATAATACCCGGCTGGAACGCGGTCGGGAGCTTGCCAAAGCGCGCGCGGCGGAACGTCCGCTTGCGCGGGGTTCAGCGGTTGCGGACCGTTCCCGGCGTCAACCGTGATTCCGTACCCGGCAACGCGCAGTTCGTAGGAAGGCGCTTGTGAAATGTACGGCTCGTCCAGCGGCTTGCCGTTCACGTACACGACGCCGCCGCTGACGCGCAGCGTGTCGCCGGGCACCGCGATGACGCGCTTGATGAAATCGGTCGGCGATGCGATCGGCGGTTTGAAAACCACGATGTCGCCGCGCGCGGGCGCGTGCATGTGATACTCGAATTCGTTGACGAGCAGCACGTCGTTTTGCTGCAGCGTCGGAAGCATGGAGTCAGACGGAATGTAAAACGTCCGGATGACAAACGTGATCAGAAAGAGCGATGCAAGTCCGGCGACGATGAACGCGTCCAGATATTCGCGGACCATGACCTTCGCGCTGTCGCTTTTGAAACTGAGCGCAACCCGCGCCACGGCAAAAACGCAAATCAGCCCAAGCAGCTGAAGCGGGGAAAGGGCCAGATTAGCGGGCAGCTTTCTTCTCTTTGATGCGCGCGGCTTTGCCGACTTTTTCGGTCAGGTAATAGAGCCGGCTGCGGCGGACCGAACCGCGCTTGCTGACTTCTATCCGTTCGACGCGGGGACTGTGCAGTAAGAACGATTTTTCGACGCCGACGCCGTGTGCGACGCGGCGGATGGTGATCGATTCTTGCGCGCCGCCGCCCTTGCGAACCGTCACGACTCCTTCGAACATCTGCGTGCGCTCTTTGCCGCCCTCGATGACCTTCGAATAGACTTTCACGGTGTCGCCGGGCCGAAAATCCGGCACGTTTTCTTTACGCTGCTCTTGATTGAGGAGATCGATGACGTTCATGGCTTGGGGATTTTATCACGGGCGCTCGTCGTTCCGCAATGACGGGCCGTCGAGGTCGGGACGCTTGG